>VTLG01008042.1_pt1 | contig 18675 bp, 46 predicted proteins | sample 4694571 | NCBI WGS metagenome assembly VTLG01 (sample SAMN12604809, study PRJNA352737) | marine metagenome | biome: ENVO:00000447; feature: ENVO:00000209|ENVO:00000569|ENVO:01000036; material: ENVO:00002151; isolation source: viral sequences binned using virsorter ...
CATTTCCTTACAAATGTTCCCAACTCTTCAGAGGGTTGGGATTTTATCCGACAATTAAAAAAACACCTTAACACGGATAGATATAAAATAAGAATCAAGGGGAGAGGATCACGAAAAAAACACGGCAATCAATGTTATGTACCTTTGCCCCACTCTGAACATTACTCAATATATGTAGATCAAAAAATAATTGATTTTCATAATCCTAGTTTTTACACAAAAGAAAATTGGGAGATGAGAAATAATTTAAGAGAAATTAAAAATAAAATTAATGAAATACTAGGAGATGAATAATGAATAAACACAATTTGTCTTTTAAGGAATTGCCAAAAAAAGTTGAGGTAATAGAGAACGGACAAGTTACCTATTATTTCAAATTTACACCACCCAAACACACTATTTTTAAATCGGTTGTATTGGACAATCATTTTAATGTTGTGATGGTTAGTTACATTAAAAAGGAGAAATAAAATGAATGATTACCATTTAACGGAAAATTTTAATTTTAATTACAAGTATACTTTAACAAGTGAAAGATGTGGGAATGTCATTGGTTTGTTTCCCAAAGCTAATTTGGACGAATTAAAGGGATTTGTACCACCAACGGAAAGAATACAAAACATACCATTAAAAAGATTTTGTGAAATTTTATCCATTAACACGGATGATAATTTTCATACGGAAAATATTGTTTTGTTGGCCTTTAGATATGGAGATGAATTTCATAGAAAATTGTCAATTTTGATAATTAAATATCACGAAATAGACAAATGTATGAAAAACGGAAATATTAGAGATTCTTTGTATTCAAGTTTAAGAGTTATTATTGAAAATAAATTTGGTTATGAAGAATTTACACGAATTACTGATTCATTATAGGGGGAGAAATGAAACTTATATTGTGGAAAGGGGATAATAAGAGAAAATGGTCTTGGAATTATCCGTGTTCTTGTGGTTGTGATTATAGGGATAATCCGAATTTGTTTGGTTATTATTCTGGGGGACTTTATTTTTTTGGGTTCTCTTTAATGTTTTATAAAAAGGAGAAATGAAATGAAAGAATTTATAGAAACTAAAATTTTAACTCCAGAATTTTATGACACTTATATTCCCTATGGTAACCTGGATAATGTTGTGGTTATCCTTGGGGCATTATTGGGTCATAAGGTGGAAAAGTACATACCAAAAAAACTACAAAGTGGACTAGGTGCAGTTTGGGGTGGTGGAATTGCAAATGCATTTTCAGATTTTGGTGGTGGAATGATTACCCTTTCCTATGATTTAGCTTTTGGAACTGCAATAGGTTGTTTGATGGCATTAATTTTAATTCCAATAGTTGTTTATATTGGAAGATTAATAAACGGAGAAATGAAATGATTTCAGAAATTACATTAGATGAAGAAGATTTAAACGACAGTTACATAAATAAAAATAATTTTTATGATGATACAATACCCAAATTATGTGTTTGGATTTGTGTTTCTAGGCATAAAAGATTTGTTGATAAGAATGTTTTACAAAAATACTACAATAGACCCATTAGGGTAAAAATAAGAACCTAAAAAGGAGAAACACAATGATTGAAATAATTATTCAAGTAATTTTATTCATAATAATAATCGTAGGCCATATTTATTTATGGAACTTACCAAGAAAAGGAGAATGAAAATGAAAATTTCTGAAATACTTTTATTGTCGGACACACCTTACATTATTTTAAATAACTTAAATGGAGTCAATGGTGAGTTGGAGACAATAACACCTAAAGACAAAAAACATTTTGAAGACTTGCATTTTTCAATGGATCAAGATTTAAAAGAAAATAGAGAAGAATTTAAAGTCTTAAAGGCAATTAAAAAAAAATTAAATGAATTGGAGATAAAATGAAACCTAAACACGGACAATTAGACATTTTTCATATTACCCAAATAAATAAAAACATAGATTTGATTAATTTTGTCCTATGGTTGGACAAGATGAACATTACAGAACTCCACCCAGATGATCCCATAGGGGAATACATAGGAGAAAAAGTTCATTTCAAGGATTTGACAAAAGGTCTTTTGGATTTGATCATCAAGAGAGTTGAATTTTTACTCAATGATGCAAAGCTTTATAACGAGGAACTTTTGTACACCTTGTTATTTTCCTTGAATGAAGACCTCGGACTCATTGAGAGGGCAAATTGGTCCAAGTGTAAAAACTTAAAAGAGAGAGAGGGGGTGAAATAAATGTATTGGAATATTGAAAATTTAAGTGCAGATCAATATGAATTTAATGATCGTAAATGGGATGCGAAAAAGAAAAAGTGGGTTGATAAAACAAAACCGACTCAAAAATTTATTGATACAGTTAAACCCAGAAAAAAACATATTGGTGTTGAAGACTTAATTATCTTTTTAAAGGAACTAGAGGATATTCAAAAAGATGATTATGATGGTCTAAAATTTGATATTAAATTTAACATTAAATTTGAATGTTAATTATAAATTTCTAGGTCTAAACATACACCGACTCCCTTAAAAACCCTTGTATGGTCAAATATGAGGGTTTTTTTTTCCCCAAATACCTTGAATTTTTACAATTATGGGTTTGGCTGCCATTTAATGGATTGTGTCCGTTAGTTGTGGAAACGAGTGTTCCTTTCCCAAATACATATTGGCAAACATTTCAACGTCTTCCCTATTCTGAAAACCAGAGATTGTCATTTGCAATGATAATCCCCCAGGGTGAATAATCTCTTTTGCCTGGAGAACCAATTCATCTGTTAGAAGATAATCTCTTTGCAATGGATTTTCTTGTTTCAATTTTTTCTTTTTTAAGTTTTTCATATAAGTTAATAATTTCATTTGGATTGGTCCTTGCCAAAAAACAAATTTCATAAAAATCCCTACTCCCAATATATTCTTGTGATTTTTTTATAAAATTTTTTCTAACTTTTTCCTTTAATCCTATTATTCCAAGTGCATCACACAAAGCTCTGTGCAATATTGCCCTATATAAATAAACAAGTCTATTGAGGGGAGTTTGATTTACTAATTCTTTGAGATCGTACATAACCGCCATTGTGTGAAAACACTTCTGTCGGTTGCAATAATAATAACTTATTTCAAATCTATCGCAATGAGAACAAAGCTAGAACAGAATTATGCCTTTTTTTTCATGTCCATTGCATCTTTAGGGTCATTTTTTGCCCTAGGATTCCAAAATTCCCTCAATCTGTCCAAACCATCTTGCAAAGTGGACAAATTTTGAACCTTTTCATCCTCTAATACGACTCTTCTAATCTCTTTTTTCATATTTCCACACGATTCAAGGGCTTTGAGGTATAAATCCTTGAAATGCAAATACAACATTCTGTTATCATAGTGTCCAAGTGAATTAACAATGTCATTGATCGTACTCGTAACTTTTGGGTTTCCGTGTCCTATGGTGTGAAAAACGGCCAATTTTTCCCCTGCCATATACATATCGAGGTTTGTATCCTTGTTCCAGGGGCATAATTGTTCTTTTTTATATAATTTTTCAAGTTCAGACTTATAAAGTTTCTGTAAAATCCTTGGACCATTCCCCATAGGTTCGAGTTTCATCAGACATTGGTCAACCAAACGAATTAACCCCTCTTTTCTTTCAACTAATTTTTGGGCTCCATAATCAACATTAGGATTTTTCTTTTTCAACCCAATTCCTTCGCAAATTCTGGTGTAATAAGATTATTTTTAAGGGCAAATTGTATTTCTTCTGTTTTAGCCATATGTTTCATCATTCCTTTTTTCCACATACCAACTTTTGATTTAATTAAATTTTCATTTGGTTCATTATTGAAAACTATATTTTCTTGCAGCCCCTCGTCCAAGTAACTTTCTGCCGAGAACCAGGTGGAAGGGTGTTTTATAAAACTTCCCTTTATTTTACAATCAGAGACATAGGAATTGTATTTCCTGACCAACTCTTTAGGATTTTTTTTAATCTCCTCTGGTAGTTTAACCCAATTCTTTTCTGCTTGTCCCTTACTGACCTTGTAGACACACTCTCCCCAGAAAGTATTAAATTCGTCTATATATATATTCTTATTAAGTTTAAGTTTAAGTATAGGTATAAGTGCTTTTGTTTCGGTTTCAATTCGGTTGTCATTCGGTTTTTTTGGTCTTCCTCCAAGTTTTCCATTTTCACTATTCACAGTTGAAACTTTGTTGACTCTTGACCACTCTTTTTTTTGTCCCTTTTGTTCAAAGCATTTTGATATTTCATTAAATTCAAAATATTTAATTATGAGATCATCAACTTTCTTCTTCGTTTCCTTGTCGTAGGCCTTGCAAATTTCATAAATTTCATCAAGGTTTGTAGTTAATTGAGATTTGTCTTCCCAAGCAAAACAAAGCAACCGAAAATACATACCCAATTTTTCATTTGAAAGATTAACTGTACTTGCCATAAAGTCATTAACTCTGACAGGCATGGAGAATATTTTTTCTGTCATAGATCAACCAAAGGAATGTAAGCTCTTGCCTTGTAGTCAATTATCTTAACATACCCCTTGTGCTGCAACACCCTCAACATGTTATGAATTGAACCCGTTGATTGATAGTTTAATTTTTTCATTAACTCTCTGACAGTAGGAACAACTTTGTCTTTTTTATATGCAGAATGAATCTGTTTATACATGTGAAGTTGAACAGGTGTTAAAGGAATAAGATTCATATTTTTTTTAAAGGGGGCAAATAAATTACAAGTAAAAAACTGCCCCCATTCCGAAGAAGTACACTATCGTATCTTGACCATACGATAAGTTTATAGAGCTAATTCCCTATGTAATAAAAATAGTTAAAATTTTGGATTTAGTCAAATAAAATAACATTTAATGTTAATTTTAAGAAAAATAATAAACTTATATGAAAGGATAGGGTATTTTCTTAATTTTTAAGTGTGGGTACATTAATTCATGTTCTAAAAGGTGTAATTCCTTAATATCTGCCAAAGAATGAGCTAATTTTTTTGTCATTGGAACCTGGCAATTAAGGACCCTATTGAGATAAATGACACTTATATTAAGTTCTAAAGCCAAATCCTTTTGTAAAAAACCAGATTTTTTGATGTTTTCCTTCAATTCTTTTAACATTTTCAAAGCATATACCTTTAAAAACAAATGAAAATACCTTTATTTTATAATATTTTATAAAAAATTATCATTTTTTGTTAATTTTTTTGTTGAAATTAATCAAAACAGACTTTAAAAGTCTATATATGAACAAAATTTGTAATAATTCTCCCTTATTGATAGTGCAAATGAAGTTCATGTTGTCTTCAACACGGACTCCTAAAACACAAGGGGGCTTCGGCCCCCGCATTTTTTCTCCTAGGGAGTTTGAATGATTGAGACATTATTAATCTTTGGGGGCGGTTTTTTTTCAGGAATATTTTTTTCCCGCCTCCGAAGATATTTTAAACGTAAAAAAACAATAATAGATTGGAACATACACAACGATGAAGACTTATCTCATTATGGCCCTGAAAAATATATGCGCCTGGCTATTTCGGACAAAGAAAAATCACACAACTTTGAGTGATGAAGAACATGCATACAATGAATGGTACATCAGCGAACAAATAAAAAATTATGTTGATGATGGAACAATACTACGTTGGGAAGCTGAAGAAGTAAGAATGAAAGATTTAAAAGAGAGGTCAAATGGTACAACTAATTAACATTGGCGAAAAGAAAGACGAGCTGACTAAACAAATGTACAAGGAATTAAAAAACGAGTTGGCTGCAATACGTGAACGATTACAAAAACTAGAAGAAGATAATAAAAAAACCCCCGATAAGAAAATTAATAAATTGATTAAAAAATTTAAAGGCGAAGATTAATGCCAACAGGAATTTATAAATTAAAAGATGGCACTCTTGTTCCTGGTACTACGACCATTATGGGAGCTTTTAAAGATAGTGGTGGTTTGGTTCATTGGGCTTGGCAACAAGGTAAGGCAGGACTTGATTACAGAAACACCAGAGACAAGGCGGGAGAACGAGGAACAAATGTTCACGATTTAGCCGAGTGTTACATTCTTGACAGAATGTATGAAGTTCCAAAAGATAAAATTGTTTTACGAACATTCAACAAGTTTAAAGATTGGTGGGACACACAAGAATTTGAAGTTGTGTGGACCGAAAGGCAAATGGTTTCAGAACGATACAAATATGGTGGCTGCCCTGATCTGTATGTGAGGCAAAAATCAAATAACATGTTCTGGCTCATAGATTTTAAAACAGGAAAAAGAATTTATCCCGATACAGTAATTCAAATGGGAGCTTATAAAAATCTCATAGAAGAAACCTTGCATGAAAGGGTATTGCACTCTGCCATTGTAAGACTACCGAAGAATAATGAAGATGTTGACATTAAAACTTTTGAAGAAAAAGATTTAAATTTAGGTTTTAAGCAATTTAAGAATTTCAGAAAAGCATGGAATTTTAATAAAAAGATTAGTGAATTGTTTGAACAGAAAGGTAAAAAATAATGGCTATTGGCGAAGTAATTAAAACAGAAGAACATGGTGGTAAACCATCATTGACTATTAAATGGGACCAAAAACCTCAAGGTTGGGGTTATAAATCCATGAATGATTATGGTCAAGTAAGACATGACCTCACTCAATTTCATGTTGGTGATATGGTTGATTTTGAAATTGAAGTTTTAAATTTTAAAGGTCAATCGTATGACAGAATTGGGGATATAAAAAAAGTTAGTTCAGATAATTCAGAACCTACTCCACAACCTACACAAAAACCTAATCCAAGTTTTAATCATGGTAAAAACTCGGAAATTCAAGATGAATATTTAAGTCTTGTTAATGATGCTTTTAGTAAATTACCAGACTATGCAAACTTAAAAGGTTTGAGTGAAGACAATAAAAAAGCTGTGGCCATTGGTTCGGCCATTCAACAAATGAGAGCTAATGGCTACAGATGAGGAATTATTTCATCATTTGTATGATATTTGTTTGGAAATGCAATATGTGTGGCCAACAATGAGAGCGGACATCAATGAAACAATCAAGAAAGATAGAGAAATATCGCAACTTCATTCGAAGCCAAGAGTGCTGCATGTGTCGAAACCCCCCTCGATCACAAGCGCATCACATAACTATTCAGAAGAAATACATAAACCGAAGGGGAATGGGGCAGAAGGTGAAAGATCATGGCAATTTAATCCCATTGTGCGAAAGTTGTCATTTGTTCGACCTGCACCAGAAGGGAGAGAAAAGATATTGGTCCCTCAAAAAACAGAACCCATTCGACATAGCAAAGTATTATTGGAAAGAATATGAGAATTTACACTCAAAAAATTAGGCAAACTTTAGCGGAGTCAATCGCAAAGGAATATTACGGAAATGTAATATCAAGCAAAGTGAAAGAGGACTTAATTGTTTGCAGAACGTACAGCGAAGAAACATTGGAAAATGTATCAGAAGAAGTATTCAGCAAAACTACGTTTGATAAAATGTTAAATTTATTCAATGAAAGTGATACCGACTTTGTTCCTGTTACGGAGTGGTTTAACAAAGACAAGCCAGAAATAGAACAGTTCATCACTAAAGAACAACCTGTGCTGCACGATGATCTTCCACCAGAATCTCCTATTGATTGATGAAACATAAAAACGTAACTAAATTGTGGCAAGGTAAATATCTTTCCGTAAGAGATTATGAAATAGAACAAGCCATTAAAGAGGGCGGTTTAAAACTCATTTATAATGATAAAACAATGGAACTTAAACCAGAAGAATTAAAAACATTAAAACCAAATGGTAAAATTATACAATCTCAATTTAAAGGGTCTTACAGATTGGTTGATATTACCTTTAAACCTTTAACAGAAGACCCAAGACAGAGAAAACTTATATGAGTAAACCCTTATTAAAAGCTACGGAAGTTTGTTGGCAGTTAAATATTTCAAGACCAACATTGATTAAGAGAATGAAAAGCGGCATAATAGAATATACGAAACATGGAAGGGATTATCGGTTTAATCCTCAACATATTGAAGAACTGAAAGAAGGAGTAAAATGGACGGAATCTATCAACGTCAAGGGTCGCCCTATTGGTACATGCTCACCAGGATTAAAGGAAAAATACACTCAAAATCTACAGGAACAATTAAAAGGTCGGAAGCTAAAAAAATCCGTAGGAAATGGGCGGAAGAATTAAGAAAAAATATTAATATTCCTGGTAACAGTAAATTAAAAATTACATGTATTGAGATGTTTGGGTTGTACCAACAATCAGTACATAATAATTGGAAACACAATCAACACCCAGAAAATACAAAAAAAGATTTTTTGCGCTTGGTTGATTATTGGGTAACTTTCATTGGCGAAAATACCTATATGAATGAAATTATATTAGATGATGTAATTGAAACATATAAGAATAAAAGACAAGATGATGGAGTGAAACCTAGAACGATTAATTTAGAAATTGGTTTTTTACGACAGGCATATAAACGTGTAAAAATTAGAAAAAAATATTTTTTATGTGAAGAGCCGAATTGGACCCAATTTATGTCAAAGAAAGAAAAACCAATAGACAGATCAATGTCGGATAAAGATATTCTTATCATGTATGCAGCTGCCAAGCCCCATGCAAAAAATGTTATTTATTGGAGACTTGTTTCTGGTTTAAGAAAGTTTAATTCCATGCAATTAACAACAGAGATGATTGATTGGGATAAAATGCAAATTATTTTTAAACAAAAAGGTAATCAAGAATACATTTTACCCGTTACACATGAAATGGAAAATCTATTAAAGGGAAAAAAATTATATCCTAGTGAAAATGATGAAGACTACCAGGCAAGATTAAAATGCTTAAACTTAACTAAACCTGGTTCGGTGTTTTTGTACAAGGGGAAACCTTTTAAAAGTATTCGTAGGTCCTATAAAACGGCACAAAGAGAGGGTGGAACAAGTAAAATATATAGAGAGCATGATACAAGACATACTACTGCACATTTAATTGGCAATGCAGAACATGTCATGAAAACCTATGGACACTCTGATATTGAAACAAGCAGAATATATGACCAAACCGATTTGATTGTTAGAACAGAAAGTCTAAAAAAAATTGGGAAGAGAGTACATCAAATAGTACATCAAAGTCATTCTGTTAAAAAAGTAAATAAAAAAAATGACAGAATACATGGTCGGGGAGAAAGGATTTGAACCTTCGACCCCCTGCTCCCAAAGATGGTGTGCATTGTTTTACAAATAAAAAAAGACCCCAGAAGTGTTTAGTTTCTGGGGTTTTCCTATATGTAACGGGTTGTAACAATTTTCATATTTATTATTTATTATAAAAAACTATAAAATAAAAGTACATCAAAAAGTACACCACTAATTTAGTTTCATTTCTTGTTTCTGCGTACTATTCTCCTGTATCAATAACTGACACTTTAATCGCAATCCTTCATAGTCAGCATAATTTCGTTCAGTAGATAATTCTGCATCATCTAATAACTTATCCATTTGCTCGTACTCTTTATCATTACGAGCTTTCATTTTCGCATCTTCCACAGTACATTTTTCTTCTGGCCTGTATTGAAGATATAATTTTGCTTCTAGTCTTTTCTTTTGACGTTCTAAACTGTCATAGGCAGCTTTAGACTCTCCGTATGCCTTTCGAGTTTCTGTGAGTTGATGAGAAATATAATCTTTATCAAATCGAAGCGGATGCCATACATTCATATATTGTCCTTTATCCAATCTTTTAATTCGGAACGGGACAGCAATTCAGTAATAAAATTTCCGTAGGCATTAACTACGGATTCTTCATCCTTGTCTTTCAACGAGTATTGGTAATACCCCACATGCAACATTTCATGTACGACCACGTTTACAGCATCTTTTCCTCCATGATTAATTATATTCTCGTCAAGGTAGATTTTGTAAGGGGGTTTGCCTACAAAAGCTCCCTGGGACTCTGAAACCTCGTAACTAATATCGTGAGGAATACATATCAACTCCACTTCAAAAGCCCCAACTGTAACCTTTGAAGGAAGTTTGATTTTTTTCACGTTATCTTTTTTGGTTTTCTAACTCTTCTCTTCGGTTTGCGTGAACCAGACTTATTCGCCCATTGTCTAGCTAATTTAGGTTTATTGGCCCACATAAATTTTTCTTGTTTTTTAGATTGAAAAGGCATTTGTTTTCTTTCTATTGTATGTTTTTTTATTTTTAACTACTCTTGGTTTGTATGTTGGTGTCCTTAATTTTTTTGCAACTGGATTAGATTTTTTCTTATCTTTTTTCTTTTTAGGCGGTCTTCCTATTTTGCTTCCGTATGTACCCATTCCTTGTGGCATTATTTCCTCGCTTTCATTACATCATCTAAATCATCTTCATGACAAACAATCCAAAATCCAGGTCTGTTTTTTTGACATAAAGTTATGACAGTAGTCTTGTTTTCTTTTTTTGCTAGTTCGTTAGTTTTATCCCACAACGAAATGACGGAATGTTTTTTCTTTTCTACTTTATTTACCAACAAGTCAGGAGTACGTTTAGATATTTCACTAAACGCATCTCCTTCCTTGGTATTCATGTTAAGAGCCAGATGTCATTTTCCAAATGATGAATAAAATTACTGCTGATACTATGATTGCTTTAATCCAATCCTTAGCGCCCCAGTCATTCCATTCTTTAACCCAACCCCATAGGTCAGAAATAAGTTTCATGTTACCTCCTATTTCTTTTTAAAGTTTTTAGCGATGGACTCTCCGCTGCGTCCAACCACATAACCTCCCAAACCAATTTGCAATAAGGTCCACAAATCTTGGGGAATGTTTAATGTAATTTCTACAGCGAAAAAGTATTTTACATAAGGCATCAAGATGTAATTATTGAATACGATTATGATCAGGCACCACATTAGAGCAGGTCGCCAAGTTGCTGTAACCCAATGCTGTGATTTGGCTTCTGATTCCACTATACTCGCTGCTGCCTTAAACTTTGACATGTCAGCGTTTAGCAATTCATTATTAAATTCTGCTTTTATTTTTTGTGCCAAATCTTTATCGGGGACGGCCTTGTCTATTGTACCCAATAAAGTTTTTGCCAAGGGCGCTACTGCGCCTAAAAGTTGTAACATAAATCGTATCCTACTTGTTGAGCGTAAATAACCAGATTGCAAAATTCGATCACAACCAGGGACGTAAATAAAACTGTTATAATAATTTTCATTTATGTTTTCCTATAATTTTTATGAGCGCATCACACCTTCCAGGTGTCTGTTCAGCCCACAAACTATTTTTCATTTCCTGGCAGCTTGTTTCATAGTCTTTCTTTTCTAAAGCTGCTCTGAAGTTTTTAAACTTGAACAATCTTGAACCGAGCTGAAAGGCCATCTCCACACAAACTCCATAAATATCTTGATGATGTTTGTCTGGGTCATAGATAAAAGTTTTTGCTAAATCACAAGCATCGTTAAAATCCTGTTGAAATACTTTCTCCCCTTCTTCCTTACTATATTCAATGTCTTCTTTATAAGGGTCAGACGCATCACATAGGTGGCCATAAAAAATTGTTCGATTTCCTAAATGATCGAGGTATACTTTATTTCTATAACCTTCATGGTCCTTAATTCTTTGTTTAACGTCTATCAATCTGTCCCCTCCCACTTGTCAAAATCATAATCTCTTTCTTCTTCTAAAACTGTCTTTAATTTTTCAAGATAGATAATGGCATCGCCAAGCTCTTCTTGTGCATCATTAATCCAGGCAATCGTAGGTTTCTTTGAGTCCCCCATAGTACAGTTAAATTTTTTTATTCCTGCATCAGAACGCTTCGCAATGCGTTCAATGACCTTTTGAACTAATGGGTCTTTTGTCTTTATATTTTTCCTGACCATCTATTTCCCTTTTCAAGTACCATAGGGATTAGCTGCGGTATGCCGTCTTCTATAACTGCACAGCCAAGGATAGGTCTTCGGATATTTACTCTTGAATAAGCAAATGCAAGTGAATCTTTATCAATTAAACACCCAACTGTCATCCCAAATCGTAACGCCTCTGGTGAGGACCAGAACTTTGTACAAAAATCCGTATGGAAGTGGCCTTGAATTAAATTCATGCCAATGGACATCGAGGATTTCATTGGGTCCTTGTTCATGTTGTGAACAAAGTAATAGCTGCCAAACTTGTCTTTTAGGATAAGTTTATCATGCCATTTCCAATTCTTCTTATTGACATCAAGAATGTCCGCATAATCTTTTATAATGTAATCTGGCAATCCGTAAAATTTACGTTTACGAAATACCAGGGAACCATGATTGGAATGTAGCAAGTCCATTTTAGGAAATACCTTTTCCAATTTTTTTATATCATCTCTTGCTCGAAGTAATTCTTGTGTAGCATTATCAAGATCGGGGTCCTTGTCGTGGAAAGAAATAGCATGGTAATCTACTTCATCTCCTATATTGACAACCCTATCTGGTTTCAACCAGGACTTAACTGCCTTTAAAAACTCTAAACTATCTTTATGCGCATAAGGATAGTGAAGATCAGAAATTATTAAAATCTTCATGTAAGGTCCTTTTTAGGGGGGTACTAATGGTCAAGTGAGGTCTGTTTTCTTCTTCTACGCTCAAATATGAGGGTTTTTTTTTGGCTCTATCCTGCCATTATTCCGTAAACTGCCTTTAAAAGCAATCCTAGTATCATGAAGCTGCAAGTCCAAACAATCTTGAATATGGTATCAATTTTTGCACTCATGTGAAAAACATGGTTGTCGAGTTTCTGATTAATGAGTTTTAATTCTCCACTAATGCGAATAATGTCTTTCTCATTCTCGGTTATTTTTTCATCAGCCATAATCAAGCTCCTATTCCTTTTGTTTTGATTAGAGGAAAAGCATCAAAAGGAACGCAAAACGCCTTTGTTATGATTGCATCCTTGTATTCTTTTTCTTTATTAGTGTAAGCATCCATATATCCAACTCTCGCTATCTCACATTCAACTTCCGTATAATACAATATGCCATTATACTTGATCGTGGTTTGGTTGGGAGATGACATAAGCATCAGCAATAAAAAAACTGTTTTCATAATATTTAATCTCCATAAGAATAACCAGAGGTTGTAGTTCCTTCAATTAGAGAGAATAATTTTTCATGTTGTTTTTCTATCTTTTTGTTTTGTTTTACTATCTCCTTGTCTTTTGATTGCATTTTCTTCAAATCTTTAGTTAATTCTTTTACTTCAGTTATAAGATTCTCTAAATCAAGTTTCATCTTCACTTGATTTTCAATAACTTCTTTTTTGTTTTGCTGTTCAAACTCTTTATATAAAGTATCTATTTTTGAATTTTGCTGACTTAAAAACCAGACTAAAGCTATAGCCTGAAGCGACAAAGCTAGAATTATTGAATAATTAATTTTGTTCATTGTTGCGCCACCATAACAATCATTCCTCCGACAATCCAAATTGCATAAACAGTTATAATGATTTCCATTAATCTTCCTTCCAAAGAAACTCTTGTTTAATTGTTAATCCTAGAGATTGTTTTTCTTGGTCTTTATCACTATCGCCTTTATCAATATCGGTCATAGAGGTATTGGTGGAGATGGTTGTCTTGTGTGGTTTCATTGACATTCCATTATAAATTCCACAGCTATACAAGGACAAAGCTGATACTATCGCCATACTAAACATTATTTGTTTTCCCATTTTTCTTTTGCTCTTAAAGTCCATTCTTTTAATGCTTGTTTAGATACTTCCTTATCAACTAATATTGCTCCTTCTGGCAATTCAGAGTGAAGTGTAATGACAACACCATCTTTCATTTCTACCAATGCCTCTCCACAAAAGGCATCTTTCTTAAATTCTTCATCTCTTGCGAGTAATCTTTTTTCTTTTAAACATTCGGATACAGAAGCTACAGGAACATATTGTGTTAGTCGATCTTCGGTATTTGTCATATCCCCAAAAATAAATAAAATTATAACACTAATTATTTCCATTGTTTCGTACCTTGTCTTTTAGAAGCTCAACATCGTTTTGAAGTTTTGAAACTTGGTCTTTTAAAAAATCAATATTTATTTTGTTGTGCATCATTGACTCTAATTCTTTTGTTATTTTTTCAACAGATTTCGCATTATGCTCGATCAACATATAAATTTCTAAATTCTTGGGAGTTTGCTCTGCCTTTTTTAAAAGGTCGGCAGACATTAATTCGTCTTTTGTTTCCAGACTTGTGAGCCTGGAAGTGATCTGTGCGAAAGCTGTTACGAATGAAGCGACCAAAATAATTATACCGATCATGTTTTTAATCGGCATACTTACAGAAGTCTTGTCGCTGATGTCTATTGCCATATCATTACCATTAAAAAAATTAAAATTGAAAGTATAGCTATGGCTATGATAGACTTATCAAACCAGTCAAACATTTAGAGTTTATTCTGCTGAAGTTTCGCAGTTTGGATGTGTGCAATCTTCTTTTAATTTATCGCAAGGGCATTTATCACTCATTTAGGATACTTCGCTTTCACTTCTGCTCGTTTAGCTTCAATGGCTGCCTTGTCATCCGTGTCATATAAAGCGACAACTAAATCCTGTATGGAAGGGTATTCTGCTTTCCTTTTTCTTGCATAATCTAAAGCGTCATACTCTGCCTGAAGTTCTGTAAGTTTAGCAATAATATCATCTTCAGGAATAGGTGTTGTTCCATCCAACCATGTTATTCTTTTAACATCATCATTTTCTACTGATATTGCTGCACTCGGATTTATAGCCTTAATAGCTTTACCAATATCTGTCATGCTAATACCTCCATGCAAGTTAATTGTGATGCAGTCCTAGACCTACTAGCTGAATCACCATCTTGCATACTTCTATTTATATCAATTTCTCCTGCGTCATTGTCCTGCATAGCAACAGTATATGTTAATTCAGATGTAGAACTTGGTGAATCCAAATATTGAAAAGAGGAACTATTTTGAGGGTCATTAGTACTATCATGTCCTATTCTTGCTCCTGCTGTTGTTCCTCTTGCTCTGCTTGAAGCTGCAGCTCCTTGAATTATTGTAGTTCCACCTCGTTGAAGTAAAAAAACAACACTATTATCGGTTGAAGCACTTTGTATTGTGTACATACATAATATTTTAGAACTTGTAGCAGCTGGTGTAATTGCAACACTTAATCCTGTTATTGCTGTTTCAGAAGCTGAACCACTTAATTGTTGTGTATCTGTTTTAGTAGCTTGTAGAACTTGTCCTATTTTTCCACCACCAAATCCTGTCGCTGTCCCAGAGTTAGTAATTGTTGCACCAGAAGGAATGGTGAATGTATCGCCTGAATCCCCTAATGCAAAAGCTGTCCCTGTCGCTGGAGAGATCTTGTTTGTCTTGACTTCATCGGTAACTGTCAGTCCTGCTCCTGTTGGAACAGTAACAGTATCTCCTGATGTGCCAATCTCCAGAGCTGTTCCGCTTTGGGGATCTAATTTATCTACTTTTAATATTGATGCCATATTTTAACTCTTTGGGTTGTTTGTTTTAATTGTTTGTAGTCTTGCTTTCCACGCATCTATGTCGTGGTAAATTTCATCGAGCTGGTCGTTCCAGCTTCCGTACGCTGTTCTTCTTGTTCTATCTACTTGATTGTTGCTTTCTAAAGTTGTCGCTTGGCTTTCGAATGCATTGAGTTGTGCGTCTGTTGGTTGTGCTTCTGCTACATTCCATTCCTTGATGTAATCTCCTTTACCATCACTGTCATTTTGAAGAATGACATCTTCGGTGAAGTCAATTTTTCTATCCAGATATATTTCTATTTTATTACTTAATTGTGCCATTCTATGCTCCTGATATTAAAAATGCACCCCACCACATAGTAGGGTCCCAATCACGATACTCTATAGTGCCTCCACTATTTTGATAAGTCCAGCATTCAATATAGTCACTAGCTCCGATTGTAACTATACCACTAAAATTATTACTACCCCAATCGTTTGCCTTTTTTGAATGTTCTATTGCTTCCGATCCATTCAGTTGAATGGTGTTTCTAAATTGTTCCGCTTCATCTGCCGAGTTCCAACTTAAACTACTCGCTACGTAATACTCTCCTGCCACGCCTGGTGTCCATCTGAAATTGGTTACAGCGTCATATGTTCCACCACCTACATTAAAAACTACCTGGTCAAAAGCAACCTTGGTGTTAGTATTATTGCTAATATCTTGAGCTGCACTTATTTGAGCGAAAAAAGCTGGAGTGTTGTCTCCTCCTGCTGCAACCCAAGTTCCATCGCCACGCCAGAAGGTCGAGCTAGAAGCCGAAGTTCCAGAGTTCAAATTAGATACTGGTATGTTTCCTGAAAGATTTGTGGCATCATTCATTGTTCCACTTGCCAATGTTACACTTGCGTCAGGGAGTGTGATTGTCCTGTCAGCACCCAGACTTGCGGGTGAGGCGATGGTAACACTGCTTGTGTTATCATTCTCGAAAAGCTTTATTGTGCCTGTACTTTTAAGTCTTAATTCTGACATTAGCTTATTCCTTTAATTGCTTTGATTTCATCATCTGTTAGTCCTAAATCTTTTAACTTTTGATTTGCGTTTGCCTTGTCTGTTTCTTGTTTTGTTTTAGCGTCATCAACTGATGTCTGCAATGCAGCCAATCCGTCTGTGCATTCCTGTTCCGTTGGCTTACTGCCCCCGTCATGTACAATTAAATTAGCATATGTCTTGTTTGTGTCATCTCCGTTGAGATTGTTAAATCCAAACCATTGACCTGTGCGAACGGTTATTAGATAATCCTCTATATGATCTGGTCTCCCTGTTGCTCTATCCATCTTATGTGTCTCCCAATCTGATAAATGTCATACCTGTCTGTGTGTTTGTTGAACTACCTAAAGTATCTACAGACGAACTGAAAGCATCTACAACAAACCGTACTTTAACATTAGCAACATCTGTAACATCAACAAAGTAGTCAGTAAATGATGAAGCATAAGCCCATCCCGCTCCCTCAAAATAAAGATTTGCATCTCCGTAACTGGCAGGCGCATAACTAGAATCGTTAATAGTTACTTCTATACTTGAACTAGTATATATTGTGGCAGATCCACCTGATCTTCCATACCACTTAAAAGAAACATACCAAATTCCAGTTGAAGGAAAAGTAAAAATTCCTGAAGATTCTGTCATAGCACTTCCAATTCCACCCCAACCACTAGTATCAACTTGTTCCAAATTACTAGCAATAGGGCTGGCATCATCTGCAAAGGACACAGTTAACCGCCATTGATCGGCTGCAGTAATTCCACCTGCAGTTGGAGTAACCCAAGTTGCATCTCCTCGCCAGAATGTCGTAGCTCCTGCAGATGTTCCTGAATTAAGATTTGCCACTGGAAGATTACCTGTAATTCCCCCTGCACCTGTACCAGCCAAGTTGACTGCTGAAGGCGTAATAGTTCCAGCTCCTGAAAGTGTAACTCCTGAAGGAATACTAACTGTATCACCTGAAGTTCCAAGCGTTAAGGTCGTACCCGTATTTGGATCTACTTTATCTACATTTATTAAACTCATACTATGACCACGTTACCTGTTATTGTTACTGTTCCCGTATAGGAAACTGGCCCTGCCAAGACAGCCGATTCAATGTAATGATCTCCGTCTATGGTTGCCTGGTGGGTAAAGAACCCGTCTTTGGCGCTTTCTTGACCAATATATAAAGTTCCATTTTGGTCTTTTGTTTCAGCCATATTATTTCTCCTTAACTAATTGCGTCTATATAACTCACATATGCCGCGCATGAAGTCGCCGCTGATGCTTGTGCACGTAATAAATCTGTACTTTGAATGACAACTTTTGAACCACCTTGAATAAGCTCTACGCTACTTTTTGGTGCGATACTCAAATCATCAGCCAAATAAACAATTGACGCTGTGCTTCCTGCTGCTGCTACATCAATCCATACATCCACTGTAATTGCGGATGTAGTGATATTCGTCAGACGAATACCAATGATCGCATCATCAGAATTGGATGTAAAAAGAGTATGAGCTGAATCAGTTACTTGCGATTTATATGCTTTTTCAAAATCCTGTGCCATGTATCCTCCTTAATTATAATGCGACGGCCATTGCGATTGCAAAGCCTTGTGTCGCACTTGTTGATGGGTCATGCCCATTAACTGTGTTAACTTGTAAATCATTTAATGCATTATAAATTTCATCTGAACCATCTACGTAAATGATTGCATCTCTTCCCGCTGAAACTGTATACGTTGCTGCACCTGTTCCTGCCGTGCACACAATATCATTACTATCTCCAGTATTATTTAAAATAACATACCACATCAACTTGTTTGGGAATGTGACTGTACATGTGGCTCCGGGAGTTCCAGTAAAATTTAAAATCTTGCAACGTCCATCTTCTTGCGCGTAAGAAGTTGGATCATTTGTAAAAGTTAAAGTCTTGGTTGCTCCTGATAATGTTACGCCAATGTATGCATTGACCATGTCATCAAGACGTTTTAAATTATCGTTAGTTTGATCTCCCCAGGTGTTATCATTTTCACCTGTGGTCATCAACCGCAATTCTGCGTTAGACCATGTTGAAGCCATGTATTACTCCTTTATGCTATTCTTATAATAGCGTTACTTGAATCTGCTGCTGGCCATTGTATTTC
>VTLG01009806.1_pt1 | contig 18672 bp, 16 predicted proteins | sample 4694571 | NCBI WGS metagenome assembly VTLG01 (sample SAMN12604809, study PRJNA352737) | marine metagenome | biome: ENVO:00000447; feature: ENVO:00000209|ENVO:00000569|ENVO:01000036; material: ENVO:00002151; isolation source: viral sequences binned using virsorter ...
TCTATATCTTCTTTACCAAAGAGTGTTCTAAACAACCAACCAAAAGAAGCTTCATTACCTTTTGACCGATAGACTTGTTTCATTCTTTTAAGAAGTTGTCGTCTATCAGCAACAGAAGTTTTAGGAATATTTGTATAAAATTCCTTTTTCCATGCATCATCAATAAGGCCTGTTTCAGAAGTATCAATATCTTGAGATTCGGTTAATTCTCTTATTGCTACAGCTGGAGCTTTTGATTGAAATGAGTCTATGGAAGCACTATCAAATGTTCCATCAAGAATACCATTTGCTAAATTACCATAGGAACGAGTATCACCACCAGTAACTTTTTCATTGTACAGAAAAACTGCTTCGTTAGTCTTTTTTACAAAAGCAATAGTATTACCTTTTGTACCAGTAACAACTGCGGTTGCACCACTATTAGCACCTGTAAGAGTTTCCCCCACAGTAAACATAAGGTTTGCATTAGTGGCAGTTTCACGTTCTGATTCTAATTGAAGACGATCTCCATCTTCATAAGATAGATAATCTTCTCCTGATTGATCTTCAGCTTGAAGCTTTGGTTCGTGGAATGTAAATGTAGAACCAAAATAAAGTTGGTGAGATTCCATAAATTCATAGTATTTCTCTATGAATTTTTTGAATTTTGGATGTTCGTTGGTAATAAACTCTGGTAATTGAGTTTCAATTAAAACTGATACATCTTTTTTATCTTTAACTTCAGGCACGATTAATATCCGGTTGAGAGAGTTGTACCATCAGTAGTTGAAAGAGTTCCTTCAACATAAGTTCCTGTTCCTGCATCATCTAACATTGTAATATTAACATCTCCTGATTCTATTAATATAATTTGTTCTCTAAGAGGATTAACATCCGATGAAGATGGAGTAATACAAACATCTAGAGGTGTAGTATTTCCTGTGGTTTCTGAATTCAAAACCATAGGTTTAAAACTAGTAAGTGATATTTTTCCTGTAAGATAATTTACTGTACCTACATTGTTATTAACAACAATTCTTTCTTCTCCTGAAAATCTATATACCTCGATAGTTCCATTATTATCTTGCATTCTACAACCTTCCCATTGAGTATTTGCAGAATCTATATACGAAAATGTATTACTAGTTATTGCGCCCCAAAAAGTATTAGAAGGATGATATATTTGATTAGAAAATGGTAAGGTATATGCTTCACTTGATCCTAAATTTGGATAGAGAAGTCTTTTCAATTGAATTGATGTTTGATTACTTTTAACAGAAATTTCAGATTCATCAATTTCTTTAACTAATTTTGAATATCTAAATGATTTATCAAAGGTTTTTAAATTAGTATCCCCAAAACTTGTAATCTGATTGGTCACTGTTGATTTAAGTACAGAAGCACTGTTTGTAGTTAATCCAGAATCATATTTAACTGTACTATTAACCTTTAAATACATATAATCTGGATCTACAACCTCTGGAGTAATTCCTACAATATTACGTTTTTTTAATATTTCATCTTCAACGTACTTTTTATTAGCTTCAGAAAGAACTGAACCTGAGGTTGGTTTAATTGCAACATAAACTTTTCCATAAACTGCGGGATCTGCATCTTCTCCACCCCAAGCAACAACCGCTTGTGCATCCCCATAATCCCTTTTAACTAATGCTACATAATCATGAATTGTAACACATCTATTCTGTGCATCGTAATTTTTAGGAGCATTAAATTTTATTTCTTCAATATCTGCGGCAACGGCCCCACCTGCTGAAATTGATGTAGTCTGGATTGTTACATTAGAATATCCACCTACATCTGACACTACTGAAAAGGCTCTTGCACCATTAGTTGCATCAGCTTCACATATCAAACTAGACAATATAACAATATTTCCATTTGCTAATTGTTTACCTAATGTTCCATCACCAAATTGAACCTCATACCTTCCATTTTCGGCCTCATCTATAAAATAAATTTTTGAACTAGAATTTACAGTAGTTATATCCGTAGCTTCTGTCCATACAGCTGTATCAGTATCAGTAGAACTATTTTGAATAGTAACCTCTAAGGTACTGATATCTGTATTTTCATTAGGAAGAATAAATTTTTGGTCTGGATCTCCTGTGTTTGCAGTATATCTAAATGTTGTGGGAATTCCTTGTGAAAGACTTACACCCGCAACTGTATAAACACCATTAGCATTAACATTTACAGAATAAGAATTAGAAGTACACCAAATATATGTTACACCCTCAACCTCTCCTTGAAATTGTGTATTTTTAGCAATACTTATAGCTGCTGGTGCATCTGTTGGTGTAATAGTAAGGGTTAAGGTTGCCAATGACCCTTGAGCAGAACGTGGCCTATATCCTAGATGTTTAGCTCTTGCTACAACAGAATTTCTAAGAGATGCCGAATCTAAAAACATTTCATTAGCAATCATATTTGCATAATATGAATTGTAATGAGTATTATAAGCTAAAATATCAAGTAGAACATCAAAGGAAGATCCCGTAAAATCATATCCCACAAAATCAGATTGACTTGTTAAGAATCCTTGAAGGTTTTCTTTAATCTTAGTAAAGTCTAATTCTGATATATTAAGTTTACCATCTGAACTTGCCATGTTTTATCTATGTCCTCTCCAAATAGACTTCTAAGTTTGTTTCTCTTGCGTCATTATCAGGCATATAAGTTATTTTTACTTCGTATGCATTCTGATCTTCTTTTGCATTCACTGTTACATTTCCTACTATTGCTCTAGGTTCATATTTTTCTATTGTATATCTAATAGCTTTTTCTAACCTAGCAGTAGTAAGTCTACTAAAATTTTCAAATAAAAGAATTCCTATACCATTGTTAACATCTGGCTGAAATAATCTTTCATTTGATCTTGTACTTAATAAATTTTTTATAGATCTGCTAATAGCTGTTGATTTTTTAACTTTAGATAAGTCTCCATGAGATGGATGTTTTGTAAAATCCATGTCAAAATCAACGTAATCTTTTCCGTATGTAGTAGCCATATCTTGCTCTTAATATTTAGTTAATTTATGTTAAAGTATCTTATTAAAATATCCTATCAATTAATCTGCTTGCTAATTTGTCTTCTGTACTTTTTTCTTTCCATTCATCTTTATCACTACCTTCAGCTGCTTCTCCAAGTGCACTTGCTAAGTCTTTCGCTTCTTGCTCTACAGTTTTCTCTGGTATTTCTGGATTAACTGTATCTTCTTCACTACTTTGCAACTCAAGACCTAATATTAATGCTAATAAATCTATTGGATTTTTACTACCTCCACCTGCAATCGGTATTAAACCTTCTACTCCAACAAATAATATTCCTGAAGCATAACTTAAATCCGGTATTCCTGTTGCGTTTTTAAGTTGATCTTTCAATCCTTCGTTTCCATCAGTTTGATTTGCAAGATAAAGTGCATATACTCCTTCTGATGGTAACGTTATTTTAAAGAATTCTAAAAATTTATCAATAAGATCAACCAAATGTTGTAAATATGCTTCAATATCCGCAATCATATCAATCATCTCTTGAACAAAAGTAGCTGATCCACTAATATAACCTTTTATTTGTTTCACAAAATTTTCTAATTCATTGAAAAATTCACCCCAACCTGGAACTATATCATCAATTAATATTCCAGCAAAATCAGGTTGAACAGGATCAGGAAGTTTTTCCAATGTTTCCTGTTGAACGGTTGCAACCTTTGAATATATTCTGTTTGGTTTTGGTTTTTCTTTTGTATGTATTCCTATAAAACTATAATTACTATAATAATCTATTCCTGTTTCTGCAGTAGTTGCGGCAGAATTCCCAATCTTTCCTCTCTCTTCCATTGTCATGACCCTATCACCAGCAACCCATACATCGGAAGCCGGAACTCCCCCTATTGGTTTCACTCCTATTTCTAAATTTACATATCTACCTTTTGGATATTGTTCTGTTATAGGATTTCCATCTATAAGTTCTATAATTTCAACTACAGTATCATCATTTTTTTTAAGTTCTTCTCCAAGATCATCAACAGGAACTATTCGTTCTTTTTGCGGCTTTTCTGTTGTAGTTATAGATTCTGCATTAACAGAAACCACCTCACTTAAAGTATGATATTGTTCACCCCCTATAATATCTCCAACTTCAAATTGACCAAATTTTAAATCATGGTTCACTAAACTGAGTTTTTTTCCAGGAGGTTCAATAATTGCTTTAAGAGTATTTAATAAATTCTCTCCTGTAACTCCTGGCGTAAGTTCAGGAATATCAGAAAACATTAGAGCAAACTCATTAAAGACTGAACTAAATTTATCAAAATTACTTGCTCCAATAATGATTGCAATTGCCCCAACGCCGACCGCATCAGATCCTTTAAAATTCGGCCTACCTGGAGTCTTTCTAGTATTGAGAGGTATTCTTGAATCTTTATAATTTATTGTACCTTCTCCTATAGCAAATAATTCTTGTCCATATTTTATATTTGGGTCCCATCCCTTAACTGGCTGACCATCGACATCATATACTATGTCACCTTTCGCTGGTAATTGTGAGACTTTTTCCCTTAATTCAAATCTAGGAACATCACCCTCATCATCAAATGCTTTTACCATTTCATCGACTACATCTTTTGTAGAAAATACAGGAAATTTAGCTGTTGTTTTTAGTGGATCAGGTATTGGATTCCAAATATTATATCCACCTGGAATTAATCTTCTTGGTGTAACGTACGCCGGTCTTACATTTTTCTTCTCTAAATCTCCCAGTGTTGGTTCTGTAGTTGTTTCTTGTTCATTTCCATTTCCATCTTTTGTTATCCAAATTCTTTTTCCTCCCTCATCTCTTAATTGTTCAAAACCCAAATCAAAACTTGCTTTTGGATCTACATTTCCTTGAAAATATGGATCAATATACAAATAAAAAAATCCTGCATTCTTTAAATCATTGATTTGGACTAGTACTTCATCAGCTACTGCATCTAATGCAGCTAAAAGTGGATTAATATTTTGTAGTGCAGCTAAAAGTTTAACAACTTCCATTCCATTTCTAGAAAGAGAAAGAGCAGATTTTACAGTTTCAGCAAGAGCTGTCGCAGCTTCTGCTAGTTTAGCAATGTCTCCGGCCTTTGCAAGTTGATGAGGTTTCCATTCTGCCGTTCCCCTTAATAATGCTTGAAATTCAGCCATTTTTTTCTTGCTCCCTTTTTGCTCTCTTCGCCTGTGCTTTTAATACTCTTTCCCAACCTGTTCTTTTTATTTTTAGAACATCTGTATACATTGCAGCAAGTTTTTTTGTATTTTCTAATAACTTCTTGATATCATCTCTTCTTAATTCTGTTTCTTTCCATCTAGGTTCTTGTTCTGCCATTAGCTGTACTCCTTCGCTCTACCATTATAAATTTCATATTTATTTCTAGCCTTTTTGACTAGATCTACCAAATCAGTTAACCCCTGAATATCTTGTATTAATTGTACTCCTAATTTAAGTGTATCACCCAATAGATAATTACAACTATCATAAATTGCTCTACCATAAGGAACATGTCCACTAGTAGTATTTGCTGCCGGAACTGCTGACACATAAATGCCAGGATATTGTTTAAAAGAAGATGATTGTGTTCCCGATCTTGTTGGTACACCAATACGTGTATCAATTTCTGTAGTTCTCTTTCCACAATTAGTACCAAATGTAGATAATTCAGTATGAAAAGCCGCCCATGTAGTATTAGCAAAAGTTATGAGTGTTCCTTTTCCAGAATCACTATTATCATCACCGGTTCTACTTTGTGCTGGAAGTAAATCACGAAAAGTTGTTAACGCGGATGACAAAGCTGCCAAATCTGCGGAAGGTTCAGTTTGAATATAAGTATCAAAAACATCATCAGCTATTCCACTTCCACCGGCCTGTGCTCCTGTAATAATCGGATCACGAAAAGGTGCAAGAGTTTGTAAATCATTTACTGTATCTTTTATAAACTGAACATCGGCATTCATTATATTATCTCCAGAACCACCAGCTTCATATAAATGTTTCTGTACGAAATTATATCTACATGGAAATACTGTAGTATCTGTAGCTAAAGTTGCAACCCAATTAGTTCCTGAAGTAGTAGTAACAGTCTGATAATGTAATCTGTTTTGATAAATGTAATTATTTGCACCAAGTGTATAATAAGTACCTATAGTTGCATCTGCAGAAGGGGGACTTGATGATCCACTTAAAGCGGGATGTGTCGTATCGGTATCAGCTGGTATATCTCCCGTATCTCCTACACTAACTGTAACACCATCACATGTAACTGATGTTCCTTGTACTCTCGTTATAGTAGCACTTAATCCAGTTTTAGTCATGGTTGTAGGGGGTTCTCCAACATTTGGCATAGTGTGATTTGTACCTACTGTAACTGTACCGCAAGTATATGAGACATTAGTACAAGGTACTTCATAATAAAACTTTTCAGCTTGATCAATATAATACCTATTTTCTGGCATCACACTTGAATTGTTTGCTCTTTCATAATCAAATCTGATATATCTTCCACTAGGAATATCTTCATCACCTAATCCCGTAGGTTGTGTTCCTACAATTTCACCATTATCTACTTCATAGGCCTTAACTGTTCCTCCCATTGCTGGGAAAAAGGGATTACGTTCTTTATAGGGATATGTTGTTCCAGAAATTTCTTTTTGTAAAGAAACCCAATCATTTCTTGCTCCCTTAGTTATATCATTCGTTGCGTTTGAACTACCATTGTCAGGATCAAAAAATCCAAGAAGACCTACAAATTGAGAAGTATTGGCATTTAATAAATCATCTGCTCCCGCATCTGATCCACTATAATCTCCTGCATCATCACCTACTGGTTTCCAATCTGGATTTTTAACTAAACCTTCTCCTACTACTTCTACTTGACAAAATATATCATTTTTTGCATATCCAAATGGAACACTATTTACTGTAATGGTAACTGTTCCATCTGCTGTTGCTATTCCTGTATTACTTAATCTAATTTTACTACCAGCAGATTGCACTGCGGCAATAGACACATTATCATCTGGGATCCCCGTTCCACCAATCACATCTCCATATTTAATTTTAGCAAGGTCTGTATCTGATACATTTGTTATCTCTAAACTACCAGTAGTGGTTGTACCCGTGATAGTGAACGTATTTACATGATCCTCATGTCTTTTCAAATAAAACTTTTGACCAAAAGAAGGACCTACAGGAGTATATGAAGTATTACTTCCTGATGTCAAATGGTCATTTAATCTAATAACATTTAATTCATTATAGGCACCTGAACTTTGTGGAGATACACTTGCAATGTTCGCCTTTGCATAATCAGCATTCCATGTTCCTGCTTCTGTTGTTATGGATTGACCCCAAGCAATGGCATTTCCAAAAGGGGTATCATCATTTGGTGTAGAATACGGACCCATATCATCATTAATATCTACTAACTCTCCATCTACTCTTGATCTAACTACATAATAATCATTAATATAAGTACTAAATGTATTACTACCTTGTGTTTGAGTTGAACCTTCTGAACTAGTTAAATTAATACTAAAAGTTTCTCCAATATCTGTAGCTTTAATTCCAAAATAAGATGTATTTGGTTCACTAAGACCTAGAGCACCATTTACTGTTTCATAGGAAGGTAAATCAAATTTTCTAAAAGTATTTTGTAAATCTCTGGCACCATAACATATCAATCTTTGTTTTGCAAGGTTTTCACATATTTCAGCAAGTGAATAATTTGCACCTATAATAGATGCTTCCATTAATATTTCATTTTCATCTTCCAATAAAAGATTATTACCCGTACCCTCATCTTCTAATTGAATATAAAGAGCATAATCCACGGCAGTGAACTTTTCACATAATGCATTTAATCTACTCTCAGAAAATTCTCTTATCAATGTAACAGAGCTAAGAATCCCATTTCTCGCAGACAAATGCGTAGAAGGAGAATCTTCTAATTCCTTTTTCACTTCAGCTATTTTTTTATCAATTGCTCCTGCCATTGTATTCCTATGATAAAGGTCCTGAAAATGGAACAGGTGGTGTACCTGGAATTAATCCACTCACTACCCATGTCTTTGTCCATGTATCTAAAATGTTAGCTAACTCTTTTGAAAAACTTACACCTGAAGGTTGATAACTAGAATATAATTGTATTAATTCAGGCGTATGTGAAGGTGACACCGCCGGTGGCCCTATTTGATTTGTAGATAAAAATGTTGCTGCCATAGTTGTTAATGCTGATGCTATTTGATTAGCCACTGCTGCGCCAGATGGTAATTGTTGAGCATAAACCCCTCCTATTGTCACCCCTGTTGGAGTATCTACCACATTTGAAGCGGGAAATCCTCCTTGATTCTGTGCCATCATTAAATAATTTTTAAATGCTTTTGCTAGATCTTTTCCTGGCTTCATTGGATCAGGATTATGACCCCCATACGTTGCCATTAATTCACTAAATAATGTTGCTTTAACTAGTGCCATATTATTCAAAACTCCCACTAACTTTTAGAGATTTCAATAAGGATAATTTAGCAGTAGCAGGAGGCATTGGTGGTCCAGATGGGCCTGTTCCTGTTGGATGTGTATGTTCTGTTATTATATCTATTAGTTCATCTAATACTTCTTTCAATGTAGCAATTAATCCTGCTACCTTTATTTTACCTCCCGAACTTACTGATACCTCACCTAATAATCCTTGTAGGGAAGCTGCTCCTGAACTTTCTAATTTCATCGTAGATAATAAACTATTCATTTGAGCATATCCTGCTATAGATTCAAAGAGAACATTTCCTAACAATGAAGATCCTGTAATACCACTTGTTCCCAAATTAGAAGTTAATTCTATATTGCCCGGAGGAACTATTGATAAAGATGCTCCTAAACCACCAAGTCCTAAATTAAATTCAATTCCACCCGAAACTAAATTATCTGTCGATTCTACCCCAATCTTACCCAAAGTGGCTGTGGTCTTTTTTGCATAATCTAAAGTTATTGATGGTAACACTCCAAATATAGATTCATTTATTGAATCAGTAATATTGTATGATAATCCACCACCACTCTGTATACCAAGACTACCTTGAGCATTTAAACTATAAGCTCCTGCCTCTATTTTATATTTACCACCTACTTTTTTTCTTTCATCTCCTGTTGTTATATCAGAACCAGAAGAAGATTTCTTTTCAATTATTACTCTATTAGCACTTAATATAAGTTCATCTGTAGCAGTTATATTCACCTTTGAAGCTGCTAGGTTAATTGCTCCTTGTGTATTATTAACTGCGAATCTTCCTTTACCTACTGCAACAGAATAATCACCACCAACTCTATCTACTCTATTACCAAGAACATAATTTTCTTGTGAACCATCAACTGTTGTAGAATCACTCGCTTCAATATGAGTATATCTTGCACCTAAAATAATATTATAATAATTGTTTACTATCTTATCAACTTTAACTCCAACAGGGTGTATCTCTGTAAATGTTCCTGTTCGATGATACCAATGTAATCTTTCATGATCTGGTGTATCATCCATTTCAATAATATGTCCACTCTCTGTTTGGTGAACATGATTATATGGATAAAGTGCCGCATAAGGAATTGGAGGTTCATCCCATTTTCTACCATCTGCAGTAGGAATACCCATTTGACCTACGAACCTATTCTGTTCCTTTTCAAAAACAATTCCTGCGGCTTTTGGATCACTTGTATCTGTATTTCCACGGATACCTCTCGCCAATCTATTTGTAGTAGGTTCTTTTAAATAGTTTGTAGCCCTTGTAGTTGAAAGTTCTGTATTTGCTAAACCAGTATTAGGATATGTTGAACGTATTGGTTGTTCTACAATTTTAACAGTATATGGTGCATTTGGAGTTGCAACTCCAGTTTTAGTTATTAAGTTTTTTACTGCTATTCCTTTTACAGTAGTGCCTGAACCAAGTGTAACTGAATCGGCGGCTTCTGAGGGATTAGGATTAGAATTATGAATAATAGTTGCAGGTTCTCTTGGAACAAGATCAACTCCTTGTTCATAAGCTAAATTTCTCGGTCCTAATTCATCAACATACGCTTCATGTCCAGGTTCATTGCCAGGCTCTATGTCACCTTCTATTCTTCTTGGATCTAGAAACCCTTGACCACCTACTGATGTTCCATCATTATTAACTCCCTTTGCATCTAATTCTGGAATACCACCAATCGTTCCAAAAAACATCGGTTCTTGGCCTGCTTCACCATCGCGATAAAATCCTACTACCCACGTTCCTTCAACTGGGCCTAATGGAGATGTACCTACTCCTGTTTGACTTGCTGAAGTAATTGGAGCAACAGGATACGCCCACGGCAAACCAACAGTAGGTTGATCATTCTTATCTTCTGAATGCCATCCTAATATTCTAATTTTACATCTACCAAGAAAGAGGGGATCATGGCGGTCTTCGACAACTCCTTGCCACCAAACAAATCCATCTTTTCCCATAAAATATGACATATATTAAAACCCTCTACTTGTATCGCCTGTATTTTGAAAATCTGCTACTCTACTACTAGTATATTCTTCCGCAGTTTGAGTTGAACTTGAACTGGCTTCTGGAGTTGATCTATCTTTACCAACAGATTTATTTAATGAATCCTTTACTGCTTCAAATTGTATTTCATATTTTTCTTTATTGAAATGATGTCGTAATTTGGTAATTAAATAATATCCACTTAAATACGTATGATGTTGTGATTGTGTCCGTCCATCTCTATCTTCAAGATATTGTGTAGGTAATTTAAATTCAATTAGATCTCCTACTGTTCTAGTAGATAATCCAGGCGCCCTAATATTTAATTTAATATTATCAATTTCTTGACTTTGAACCATTCTTGATTGCATCCATTGTTCTACTCTATTTGGTTGAATATTAGGAGCTGCTTCTTCTTTAGGTTCTCCATGAACTCCTAGTGTTCCTACTGATTCTTTAAATACTTCATCATGTGCAAAATTAGTAGGATAAAAAGCTATTACCGATTCAGGTGAACCTAATGCATCTTGTTTTTCAGTAGCTAATTTTCCTTTTCCTAAATGAGTAAATTTATCAGTAAAGTTTTTTGCATCTTCAGATTGTTCTAAAAATTCTATTACCTCTTCTGCACCGATATTATCATTTTTTTTAAACTGTCTCTTCAATGCCGCTTTATTTACCAAATTAAAATCTAATGTATCATATTTCATTCTAATTAAATCATGAGTAAGTAACCTATTAGCATACATTCCTTTTTGTAGATTTTCCATAACATCAAAATTAGAAGAAAATTCATATTGATCAACGGCAGTCATTTCTATTGCCACATTTTTAGGTTCACTTTTTTCAATTCCTAATCTTTTAGGTTGAACTACATAAGTTTCTTTTACAGGATCTTCAGGTATTGTATATACTATTTCTCCTCCGGATGTTCTTTGACTAGGAGGACCTTGTGCCTCTGAAGTACGATATCCTAAACCACCACCCACCATAAGAGTTTCCAAAGAAATAAAAAAGAATCCCCTTATAGTTTCATAAAAAACAAAACTAGATCCAACTGCATGTTTTTCCTTTGCAACTGCTCTTTGTGCCAAAAAATTAAAGGCTTTAAATGGTGTTTGATTTGGTATAATTAAATCTGTATTATTTTTAGTGGGCTCAATAAAGATTTTTTTCGCGTCTGGTCTACCCCTTTGAAAAAATTGTTTATAAAGTCTTTCAACTAACTTAGATATTGTACTTGGTTCAAAATTTTGAGCTGGATCTAATGCTGATTTTCTAACTTTTTTCTTTAAATTTAAAATAGCTTCTTCAGAAACTAAATTTAATGTATAAGTCAACATCTGATCATTAAGTTTGGTAATGTTATGAATTTTAACTACTCTAAACTTTAAACTAAGTCTTCCTTCATTTTGACTACCTTCAAACGGTCCTGGATGATTAGTTTCAGGTGGCCTTTGTTTTACAATACCTTTTGTTTTTACTTGAATGTGTATAGTTTCTTCACCAATAATAGGAAGACTTTCCATTAATCCAACACCATCTACTATTTGTATATCTGCGGTAAGATAATTTCTAAAAAGATTTTCATAGATATTAAAATCTGACCACGCAGCCTTCAAATCAATATCACCTTTTTTATGGGGAGAAGTAATGGTAAGTTTTTGAAGTTCAAAATCGCCAGGAAATGAAGGGAGTTGTCCTTGTTTTGGATTTTTTAGAAATTCAGATTTTGTTCCATGATCTGTGGTTTCAGGAGTTACACCTATTCCCTTATTATCTCTATCGATAACAGTAAATTGATTAGACATTATCCAAGTTTCTCCGAATGTTCAGAGAGTATGTCTGAAACATATTTCTGATCAATTAACTTAATAGTTCGTTTATCATCATTTCGTGTTACTTCCCAATCATAACAATATACAATTTTTCTATCTGCCGCATCAAGTGCATTATACGATGTTACATCAACTTCAATAACCTTTTCAGGAAGTGATTCTGATGTTCCAGTTGCTTCTACTCTAGCTCTAACAATTTGTTCATAGTGATGTATAGTATTCTGAGCATCATTAAGAGTACCATACTTATCACTAATAAAACTTCCAAACTCTCTAGAATTTAATGGCCAGTCAAAAACGGGATCTTGTATATCATTAATCAAAAATATTAACCATGTATATTTTACATTACCATACATTTTAAATGCGGTTACATCTGGTCTTTCTGATTCTGGTATTGTATAGGGAAAATAATTAACAATAGAACTTGTAAGTATTTGTCTTATTTTCGCTTTAACCATAATGTTAATAGCGGTCTTAGTCTTTATAGGTCTAGCCCCAGAAATATCATAATTTATTTGTGGATAATGCATAAAATATTCTGACATAGTTAATCTCTCCTCTTACATTCCTTTATCTATTTTTTCTCTGTACATTATATCTAATTCCATAAACGAAAGTTTCATCGCTATGGAAACAGGATATTGTGTTCCCTTAAAAAATAAAGGTACATTTTCTGTATCAAAATTTAATTCACAAGCGGTTAATACAGATTTTCCTATATTAAACATGGGATTCTTATTGGAGTCTGGTAACTTTTTTCCACCAATATAAAACGTAATTTCAAAAGTATCAGGATATCCAAACAACATTGAAGGTGCAGTACTACTATCTCCACCTGAATGTGAAGGTAACATGGCCTTTTTAAATGCATTTGCAATTTTTAAACAAGATTTAGATTCATCTTCATTTTGTGGTAACATTTGAAAATCAAAACTAAAATCTCTCATATCAGTAGGACCTTTATATGCTGCAACAGTAAATGGATTAAGTACAGCACCGGTTGTTCGTTCCATTAAAGTCTTCGTACCCTCCAAGCCACGTATCCCACTTGCAGCTTCTGCCATTTTAAGTGTACTTACTGTTCCCATTTCACTTTGTAAACCAGATTGTGTTGCTCCTGCAATCTTTGTAAATGCATCCAAACTAAATCCTGATTCTGAACTAACGGCCTTTTCTACTGCTCCAGCAACATCAGATGCTACCGAACCTGCACCACCTAATTGTACAGATTCATAGGATGATTTATAAGATGTATTTAATGCGCCTCCAGGAATATACATTGCTATATTAAGTGTTGGTTGTTGCAATTTAAAATCTTTAGCTTCAAACATCATATAATTATCCATCGATGCATCTCCACCCTGTTGAAGTAAAGAAGAAGGATATTCGTAATATTGTACTTCCTGTGAAGCTGCAGCTTCTGGTGGCGGATTCAATACACTTGGTGGTCCTCCTGCCATTGTTATTCTCCTTTGTTAAGAATTGATTATTTTGAACTATCTATATATTTATATGGCATACAAAGGAAAATTTCGTCCTCAAAATAGAGACAAATATAAAGGTGATACAAGTGATATTCGATATCGATCTGGGTGGGAATTAAAGTTCATGAAATACCTTGATCGACAACCTGAAGTCTTGCGATGGTCTAGTGAGGAAATCATTATACCATATAAAAGTCCAATCGATGGTAAATGGCATCGATATTTCCCTGACTTTTGGGTTAAAACCGCTAAAGGTGAGACACTAATAGAGATTAAACCAAAGAAACAGACAAAACCACCAAAACTTAATCCCAAACATAAAAGAAGATACCTAAAAGAAGTTAAGACATGGGGAATCAATGAGGCCAAATGGAAAGCTGCTGAAATAGTATGTGAAAAGAGAGGATGGAAATGGCAAATCCTAACAGAAGATACTCTCAATAATACTAAATAGTTATATTATGGCAGAAGAACAAACGTATTTAGAAAAATTAAGGGATGTAATTGGAACAGGTCAGGCCACTGCGCAAATGCGAGCTGCGATAAGCTGGTTTCGTTCAATGATTGAGAATTATGGAGTAACAGGTATAAGAAGATCACTTTCTTCTGAAACTCCGCAAAGTATTATGGCACAAGGAGATTATTCTCCACAAGCATATCTTGGAAATATGTATTTTTTCTTTTATAATCCTAAACATAAAAAAACTCTTCCCTGGTATGATACGTTTCCTTTAGTTTTTCCTGTTAAGAGTTTTTCTGATGGATTTCTTGGTTTGAACATGCATTATCTTGCTCCAAAAGATAGAGCAATATTAATGGATCAGCTCAAAGAATTTGCGAGCGATACAAATTATGATGAAAATACTAAATTACGATTAACATATAATATGTTAAAAGGATTTATGGGAGGTAGAGCTAAAAGGGCAAGACCAACTATACATCGATATTTAAATGGTAAAGTTAAATCACAATTTATTCACGTTAGTGCTACCGAGTGGGAATCTGCACTATTTTTACCTGTTGAAAGATTTAAATCGCAAACACAAGGTGTAAATAACAACATGGTATGGAATCATAGCCGAGAAAGGTTTTAATGACAACCGTAGCAAATCCACCATATTCAGAATTCGGAATAAGTGAATTTATAAGTAGAGTAGGCGCCAAGGGTTATTTTGCAAAGAGAAATAGATATACTGTTGAAATTACACCACCAAGTGGTTTGCTATCCGATCCCAATATTACCGATACTCCCGATCCTGCAAATATACAATTTCTCATTAAAGCAGTATCTTTACCAGCTAGAACTTCTGGAACATCCACCTTTAGATATGGCGGTAAATATGGTATGGAAGTTCCTTATGAAGTCACTCCATCAGAAGGTGTATCGATTACCTTTCTAGAAACAGATCAATGGCAATGTCGAAAATTTTGGTATAATTGGTTACAGTATATACAAAATACTGATTCATATAACATGACCTATTATGATAAGTTTAAAGGAGGTCTTAAAATTTCAATTTATAATGATACACAAGTGGAAGCAATGAATCCTATGCATCGAGTTGAATTAATAAATGTATGGCCTAAAGGAATGAGTGCTGTAGAATTGGGATGGGAAAATGCAGAACTATTAGACTTTACTGTGGATTTAGTATTTAAAAAATGGGAAATTGTATAAGTTAAAATTATTTTATTATAGGAGAATATTATGGCATTACCAAGAGTGGCAACACCCACTTATGAATTGAACATACCTTCAACTAAAGAAAAGGTTAAATTTAGACCCTTTCTTGTGAAAGAAGAAAAATCATTATTAATGGCATTGGAAAGTGGAAATGAAAAAACAATGTCTGAGGCTATGATGGACATTATTGCGTCTTGTAGTCAAGGAAAAGTAGATACTAAAAATCTTGCTCCTTTTGATATTGAATACATCTTTCTTCATCTTAGAGGTAAATCTGTTGGAGAAAAATTAAATGTAAAAGTTCCAAGACCAGAAGAATTAAAATGTTGTAAAGATGCGGCTGAAGATGATGTTCTTGAAATAGAAATTAATATAGATGATATAAAGGTAGATACTTCAAAAGCTGTATCTTCAGAAGTACAAATTACTAAAGATATTGGATTGAAATTAAAATATCCAAATCTCGATCTAGTAAATAAATATGCTTCAGCGGGTGAAAATATATCTGCTGATAATGTCTTTAAATTAATTTCTGAATGTATTGATTACATCTGGGATGGTGATGAAATTTACAAAGGAAAAGATTCCACTAAAAAGGAATTAGATGATTTTGTTGAATCTCTTAGTTCTGGACAATTTACAAAAGTAAGAGAATTCTTTGAAAACATGCCGAGATTAGAACATAAAATAAATTGGATATGTCCTAAGTGTAAGAAGTTAAAACCTCTAGTGTTAGCAGGAGTTGATTCTTTTTTCGGATAGCGCTGAGTCACGATTCCTTGGCGAACCATTTCCAAACAAACTTCGCCATGATTCAGCATCATCAATGGAGTCTAACAGAGTTGGAAAATATGATACCTTTTGAAAGACAAATATATGTATTGTTATTACAAAATTGGATTAAAGAAGAGAATCAAAGAATAGCGGCAGAAAACGCAAAACATAGGTAAAGGATTAAATGGCCACATTACAAGATGTAGTTGATAGAATAAAAGAATCTCATGGGGAGAATCAGTCTCGATTTCAAGATATAAGAGATGGACAAGATGAGACAATTAGAATTCAGAATGCTACGCTTAGTACTCTACGAACTATGCTCGATATTCAGGCCGATGCACTAACTGATGCTAGAGAAGCTGCAAGAGAAGCTGCTAGAATTAAAGGTGATGATGATGGTGGCGGTGATATACCAGATGGAGCAAAAGAAGAAAAAAAGGCCGGAGGTTTCTTCTCTAGGATGGGTAAAGCTATAATGAATCCTATTGGATCTATGGGCAAAAGTATGAAAAAACTAGGAAAAGGTGTTGAAAGTTTTCTAACAGGTCTTGCTAGAGGTCTTGCCGCTTTTGCTAATCCAATGGTAGTTTTAGGTGTAGCAGCTATATCTGTTTCACTTCCAATATTCGCTGCAGGACTAGCCGCGGCATTCAAAGTATTCGAAATGATTGCCGGTCAAGGTAAAGCATTAAAAATGATTACTGGAATAATATTATCACTTGGTGAAGCAATCGGAACTATTCTTCAAAAAGTCTTGGAGGGGTTTGGTAATATGGTCAGAAATATGGGGCCGTTTATGACTGCTTTCTTTGAAGGATTAGCAGTAGTAATTAAAGCATTACATCCAATCGTTGTAGATATATTTAAAGTAATAAAAGATATTATTACCGATCCTGTCCTCAATCAAACTATACAAGAAGTATTAAAAGTGCTTTCGGTTGCACTTCAAGAAATTAGTGCAATAATTCAAAAGGTAGGTGATGTCATAATATCTGTTATGGAAAATGTTTCGGGAATTCTTGATTCCATTTTTAATGGTATATCAAAAGTTATTTCAACCATTGGTGATACAATAGGAGGAATAATAGATTCCATAGTTGAGGGAATAGAAAGATTAACAGCCCTTCCTGCTGGAAACATGTTCGAAGTTGCTCTCGGATTAACAGCAATGGCAGGTGCACTTGTACTCTTTTCTGCGGGTGCGGCCATAGCCGGTGCATTCATGCCATCTGCAGAAGACCTTGACAAAATAGCAACTTCAGTTAAAAAGTTTGCTGACATGGATCCTGGCAATCTTGCACAAGTTGGAAAAGGAATGGGCCTAGTTGGTGTAGGATTAGGAGCCTTCGGTGTTGGTGGTGCAATAGCTGATCTTCTTATGCCAACAAATAGTGCAGGAATGGATGCTGTTGCTGAATCTGTTAAAAAGTTTGGTGCAATTGATGGTTCAAACTTCGCTACTGTAGGTTCTGGAATTACATCATTAGGAGTTGGATTAGCATCTTTTGCTGGTGGGGGATTTCTCGGTAGTCTTTCTGAAGGATTTGGAAAACTTATAGGTGCAAGTGATCCTGTTGAAAAGTTTAAAAAGTTTGCTGAGATTGGGCCAGAACTATCTCAAGCAGGTATGGGAGTTACTGCACTTGGAAATGCATTTGATGCATTCGATGGTGATAAACTAGAAAGGATAGGAAATAGTCTTAATAAGTTTCTAGGCACACAGGACATGGCCAAACTAAAAGCCTTCTCTGCAGCAACAGAAGGACTTGTAAGTGGTCAAATGTTAGCCCAATTACAAGTCCAAACCGCTGAAGCTGCTAGAACTGGAAGACCTATTATTATTCAATCTAGTACAAACACTAATGTAAATAATAATTCATCAGCAGTACTTGCAGGATCACCAATATCTACAGAAGACAATTCAAATACTTCTAAAATGAGTGGAGGCTAAGAGGATTTATAAAATCCATCTGACAAATAATATATCCAAGCATCCACTAAATCAGGTGATCCCCAACAAGCAACACTAAGTAATAAAACTATTACACAAAACCAAAATCCATACATAGTATTATTTTCATTAGACATTAATCTTGCTCAGCTAATTTTGCAAAGTAGGAATATTCTTCAGAATCTCCTGCAGTTTCTGCTACAACAGGTGTTGCAGTTTCAGGTGGTTTAACAGCTGCTTGAGCCGGAGTCATAGGTTTACCACCATCAAACGGAGCGTCTTCTACTGCAGTAGGAGTTGGTGTATCAGTTTGTAGACCTAAAACACGATCTAACTTCTGTTTCAACTCTGCATAAGACTTGAAGTTCTTTTCATTAGTAAACTCTTCCAAAGAATGTTCACCTT
>VTLG01016739.1_pt1 | contig 18670 bp, 29 predicted proteins | sample 4694571 | NCBI WGS metagenome assembly VTLG01 (sample SAMN12604809, study PRJNA352737) | marine metagenome | biome: ENVO:00000447; feature: ENVO:00000209|ENVO:00000569|ENVO:01000036; material: ENVO:00002151; isolation source: viral sequences binned using virsorter ...
GACCAAGTTTTAAGCGCGGCACAAAAAGTAACCGATAGCGGTTGGCGGTTATCAAAAGGTAGAAGTAAAAGAAAAATTGACGGGGCAATAGCTATGGTAATTATGCTAGATAGAATAACCGCGCCGGTAGTTGATGATAACCCGCCGGTGAGTATAATAAATTTATGATAAGTAAAAACATTATGACAACGCTAGCCGAAGTAATAGGCGCCGGCCTTATAATTTACGGTGTATATACATTTAGTACCGGGTTAGCTATGGTAGTAGCCGGTATATTTTTTATAGTAGGAAGTTATTTATTAAGTAGATGAGTTTTTTTAACCGACAAAAAAGGGACGCTAGTTTAGGAAATTTAGCCGATTTATTACAACTAAGAGAGGGCGGGCTATATAACTATACCGGCGAAAAAGTAAATGAAAAATCGGCTTTAGGTATTACCGCCGTATTAAGCGCTATAAGTTTAATAGCCGATAGCATAAGCTTATTACCTATAAAAACTTTAAGATATGAGGGAGATAAAAAAGTCTTTACGGATAAGCCAAGATTTTTAGATAAACCTAACCCTAATCAAACAATTTTTGAAGTTATACACCAAATAATTACTAGTTTACTTATGCACGGTAATAGCTTTACCTTAATAGATAGAGATAGACAAGGTAGGCCTATAGCTATTACACCATTACATACGGAAAACGTAAGCGTAAGTTTAAAGGGCGGAATAAAAATGTATAGCGTAGGTACTAAAGAAAATAAACGTAGCTTAACCGACGAAAATATTTTACACTTAAAGTGGTTTAGTTATCCGGGACAACTTATTGGGGTTTCGCCTTTAAGGGTAAACGGCAATACTTACGGCCTAGCCCTAGCTATGGAAAGGCATATAGCACAATTTTACGGGCAAGGCGGTACGCCTAGTAGCATTTTAGAAACCGATAGAGATTTAACAAGCGAGCAAGCTAAATACTTACAAGAAAATTGGACGCTTAATCATAATCGTAGTCGTAAGCCGGCCGTATTAACCGGTGGGCTTAAATGGAAAAGCATAAGCGCGGGCGCGGGCGACGAATTAATACAAGCGCGGGAGCAAATAGTAAACGAAGTAGCCCGTATATTTAGAGTACCGGCTCATTTAATACATAGTAAAGACGGTAGTAATGTTTATAGCAATATAGAAAGTAACGGCCTAGCTTTTATTAGACATACTTTATTACCTTACATAAGGCGCATAGAAGACGCGTTTACTACTTTATTACCCGGTAAGCAACTAGTAAAACTAGATACGGAAGAATATGCAAGGGGAGATCTATTTAGTAGGGTACGTACTTACCAAGTAGCTATATCTAGTGGATTAATGACACCAAACGAAGCCCGGCATAAATTAGATATGGAAAGTTACGAGGGCGGAGATAATTTCTATTTAGGATTACAAGGGGCAGCGATTGACCCGTCTATACCGCCAATAGGTAGTGATGAACATAACCCTAAAGCGGAAGTAGAAAATTTAGATAAAGAAGTTGAATAATGGCGGTAGATTTATCGGCGCCCGGCTTTATGAAAAAAAATATGCAACGGGGATTAGATAACCTTAATAAAGCGGGTAGTGGTTTAACGGCTAAAACTATAAGGGACGCTAGAAATATAATAAGTAGCGGTAAGGTAAGCGAACAAAAAGTTAGAAAAATGTACGCTTGGCACCGGCGACATTTAACCGACTTAGATAGATCTCCTAGTAACCCTAACGATAAAGATACTTGGCGCGCTAGCGATGTAGCTTTTTTATTATGGGGTAGTAACCCGTTTACTAATCCTATGCAAGCGGGCGATTGGGCTAACCGTAAGGTAGCGCAACTAGATAATGAAGAAAAAAGAGCGGTAGATAATTTAGAACAAGATTTATACGTTAAAGAAAAAGACGCTATAGCTAAAGCTAAAGAATTAGGTTGCGACGGAGCGCATATACACGAAATAGACGGCGAAACTTATTATATGCCTTGTAAAAATATGGAAGATTATACAAAACTTACGGGTAAAAAACATACCGACGAAAATGATACGACTTTAATAAGTTATAATGACAAAAGAGCGCCTAGTGAACCCGCGCCTAAAAAAGACCAAATAGAGGGTAGCAAAAAAAATCCTAAAGGTAGCGCTACCGGTAAAAGCAATAATATAAAATTTAATGAAGGAACTTTAAAGGCAATTAAGACGATCGTCGATAATCATAACGAAGATACAAAAGATATGGCTAGTTGGCGTAAGTTACGTATGCCGGTAGCTAAAGCGGTAGTACGTAGGGGCTTTGGAGCATATAGTACTTCGCATAGGCCGGGCGTAAGTAGGCAAGCTTGGGGTTTAGCTAGATTAAAAGCGTTTAGTTATTTATTAAAAAATAACCGCCCTAAAAACTCTAAATATATAACCGATAACGATTTATTACCGGAAAAACACCCACGCTTTAGCGGTAAGGAACAAAAAAGTAACATATTTTATGACACGGTAATTGACGCTATAACATTAACCACTAAAATACTTAATAAGCGAAGTAGGATTAGTTCATATATGAAAGAAAAAGAAAATCGTAGCTTTAGTTTAGCTAACGTTGAGATAAGAGAAGAAACCGATAAAGAAGATTTAAGTTATACATTTAGCGGGTACGCTAGCGTATTCGACAAACCTTATGGGGTTAGAGATAGTAAAGGCGCATACGAAGAAACAATAAAACCGGGCGCTTTTAAAAAGACTTTAAAAGAGCAAGACGATGTACGTTTTTTAATTAATCACGACGGTATACCTTTAGCTCGTAGTAGTAGCGGTACTTTAAAACTAGAAGAAGACGATTACGGATTATTTGTTCAAGCGGATTTAGACCCTAATAACCCTAAAGTCGCTGAAGTAGCTAGCGCTATGAAACGCGGAGATCTAAATGAAATGTCATTTGCTTTCGCACCAATTAGAGATGATTTTGACGGCGATAAAAGAGAAGTACAAGAAGTACGTTTATTTGACGTAAGCGTAGTTACCTACCCGGCTAATAGTTGGGCGGGCGCTACATTAAGGGGCGTAGATATTAGCGATATGCAAAAAGAATTAGTACAAGCCCGTAGCGGAGAAAAAGCCGTAGAAGTTTTAGAAGAACTTATTACTAAGTTAGAAAATGACGATCGTGATGATAATTCTAAAAATAATACCGACTTGGAAATCTTAAAAGTAAAGATGAAAAGAGACGGTTTATTAAAAGACGTAACGCCGGGTAACTAACCCACCTTACGCGATAGTATAAAAACTTTATTTTAAAAGGAATAAAATTGAAAAAACTAATAGAAGAAAGGGACGCAAAATCTCTTGAACTAAATGATTTAGTTGCCGAAATGGAAAATATGGATAAGGGCGAAGAACTAGACGCAAAGCTAGTTAGGTCAAACGAAATCCTAGATGATATTAAAGCGCTAGATGAAAAATTAGAGCAAGCAGAGGATATGCGTAAAACCCTAAGCGAAGTTGAGGAAAGTAGAAAAGCTTTAGATATTAAAGATGAAGACGTTTCCGAAACCGAACAACGTATGGAAGTTAACGAACCGGATATGTACGAAAAAGGCGGAAAAAATTCTTTTTTCTCCGATATGTACCAAGCCCGATTTAACAACGACTATAACGCTAATAAAAGATTAGCCGAGCACCAAGAAGTTTCTAAAAGAGATGTAGGAACGGGCGCTTTCGCAGGATTAGTAGTTCCTCAATACCTAGTAGATGATTACGCTCCGCTTGCAAGAGCCGGCGCTAATTTTTATAACGCGGTACCTAAAAGAGAACTACCGGCATACGGAAACAAAGTAGAAATATCAAGAATTACTACCGGATCCGCTGCCGCAGAACAAGCAAGCGAAAATGCAGCCGTGCAAGAAACAAACATTGACGATACATTATTAACGGTAAACGTTGATACTATAGCCGGCCAACAAGATGTTTCTAAGCAAGCACTTGAAAGAGGAGGGCAACCGGGCTTTAATCTTGAGGATATTATTTTCCAAGATTTAGCTAGCGCCTACTTTACTAAGTTAGATAACTTACTAATAAACGGAAGTGGTAGCTCCGGGCAACCAAAAGGTATATCACAAGTAAGCGGGATAAATGCCGTAACTTATACCGACGCAAGCCCAACCGTTGGCGAACTTTACCCTAAGCTAGCCGACGCTTTACAAAAAATTAATAGCGAAAGATTTGCTCCGGCAACCGCAATTATTATGCACCCAAGAAGATGGGGCTTTTTAACTGCGGGAGTAGACGGGTCTAATAGACCATTAATTGTACCTAATGCTAACGCACCGCAAAACGCGGTAGGTACAGGCGAAGTCAATAAATATGGCTCCGTTGGTCAAATATTAGGAGTACCGGTAATTACCGACGCTAATATTAGAACCGATCTCGGCGCGGGTACCGAAGACGCTATCTATGTAGTAAGAGCCGAAGACCATATCTTGTTTGAACAAGATGTTTTCACCGCTAAGTTTGAAGAAACTAACGCGGGTAGCTTAACTACTAAGCTAGTTGTTTACGGTTACGTTGCATTTGCAAGCGGTAGATACCCTAAAGGTATTTCCGCTATATCCGGAACAGGATTAATTGCACCTACTTTTTAATAAGTAGATAATTAAATTGGTTTATGGGGTACCGGGCAACCGATACCCCTAAACCTTAAAAAGGAAAATATGAGCAAAAAAGATTTAGTAAACGCTTTAAAGGAAGAATTAAAGCATTATGAAAAATACGGAAAGGCAAAACGTGCTGAACAAGTTAAAAAAGAAATTAAAAAGCTTGGCGGAAAAATTGAAGATAAAAGCGCTAAACCTAAAGCCGAAAAGAAAACCGTAAAGAAGTAACAATGCCTAAAGGAATTGGTTACGGAAAAAAGAAAATGAAAGGCGGAAAAGGTAAAGGCCGTAGAGGAAAATAACCTATGGCGATTACTAACGGGTATATAACCCAAAACGATTTAAAAGCTTTTGTAGGTATACCTACAAGCGATACCGCCGACGATGATCTCCTAGATAACGCTATTAATGGCGCTAGTAGACAAATAGACGCGTTTTGCGGACGTAAATTTTACGCCGATACTAACGCTAGCGCAAGAGAATTTTACACTAGAGATTTTTACCGGTTAAACGTAGACGATATAAGTACTACTACCGGGTTAATTATAAAATATGATGACGATGATGACGGTACTTATGAAGTTACCGTACCTAGTACCGATTATAAATTATTACCGATAAACCAAGTAGTAGGCGGTATAGAGGGTAGCCCTTATTACATAATAGAATTACAAAGTAATGGAGATTTTGAGTGGCCTTTAAGCGATAATTCTAATAGGCCGTTTGCTCAAGTAACCGCTAAATGGGGTTACGAAACTACACCCGAACCAATTAAATATGCTTGTAAAATGTTAGCTAGCGAACTTTTTGCTATGCGAAACGCACCTTTAGGGGTAGCGGGCGTAGGAGATTTTGGCGTAGTTAACGTACAACAAAATAGGGAGGTTACCCGGTTACTTTTACCGTTTAGAAAAGCAAGCGTATTAGGTGTTGCTTAATGGCTAGTTTACAAGAAGTAAGGGACGGTATAAAAACAACTTTAGAGGGTAACGTATCGGGTTTAAGAGTTTACGATGTAGTACCCGACTATAGTATTAACTTTCCGGTAGCTATAGTACTACCTATAAATATTGAATTTAATATATCTATGCAAAGAGGTACAGATCTATATACTTTTGATATTTTAGTTGCCGTAGAGCGGGGTAATAGCCGTACCGCCCAAGATAAACTAGACGCTTATATAACAGGGCAAGGTAGTAGTAGTTTAAGGCAAGCTATATTTAATAATAGAACGTTAGGTTTAACCGATACGGACGCAACTATAACTAGCGTAAGTAATTACGCTGCCGATGTTAATTTAAACGGCATAGACGCGATTGGTGCAAACATAAGTTTAGAAGTTTATACAAAAGGAACTTAAATTGAAATTTAAAATTATAGGAACAAAAAAAATAGATGATAAAGAGCCGGGCGAAATAATAGATCTCCAAGATTTAGACCAAATATTAACCCTTACCCAAGCCGGCCATATAGAAAAGATTAAAAAAGTTAAAAAAATTACAAAGGAAAATAAATAATGGCTAAGTATGTATTTACGGACGGTAAAGTTTTTTTAGACGGTTACGATTTAAGTTCTAACATAAACGCGGTAACTTTAGATATTACCGCCGATGAAGTAGAAGTAACCACTTTACAAAGCGGGGGATTTAAAGAAAGATTAGGCGGTCTTAAAGATAGTAATATTTCTATGGACGGTTTTTTTGAAAGCGGGGCTAATAAACCCGACGCTTTATTAGGGGCAAGCGTTGGAAATGAGATAATTACGACGATCGTGCCGGACGCGGGGGTAGGTAATATAGCTTACTTTTTAAAATCTAAATTATTTAGTTATAACATTTTTGGCGCCGTTGGAGAAGTAGCGCCGTTTACTATTAGTAAAAGTCAAAGTAGCGACATAGTTGTAAGGGGTACTATAGCTATAGACGGTAGTATTACGGCTAGCGGTAATACTAGCGGGGCGCAATTGGGTGCCGTATCATCAACCCAAAACGTTTACGCTGCAATTCATTGCTACGGCGTAAGCGGTACTAGTACCCCTACTATTACTTTTAAATTACAATCGGACGATAATAGTTCTTTTACAAGCCCTACCGATAGAGCAACGTTTACCGATATAACCGCTATAGCTAGCGAGATCAAAAAGGTAAGCGGGGCTATAACCGATGACTATTGGCGTTTAAATTATACCGTAACCGGTACTAATCCTAGTTTTGATATTCACGCTACCGTAGGCATAGGTTAAGCGAATAAATAGGCTATTGTGCGCCGATTTGCGCCCTTTGTTTTTAAGGCCTTAACAAGTTACCGTAGCTATAAATAAATAAAATTTTTTAGCAAAAACCTAATAAATACCGACATTATTTAGATTTAGTTTATATAATGGTTTCATAATAATTACTTAGGGAGGTAATAAATGGACTATCTAAATACTAAAGAAAAAAAATTAGTAAATTATATAGTAAAAAATACAAGCGTATTAGCTAACTTAGAAGAAGTTAATACTAACGTAATCTTAACCGCCGGTAATTTAGCTAAGGTAGATACCGATAGCATAAGTACCGTTAAGGTTAGGGTTGCTTTGATGCAAGTTAAAAAAAGCTTAGGGGGTGAATAATGAACGTATTTATAGATTTAGCAAAAGTTTTAGATAATAGAACTAACGTTTATGAAGTAAAAGTAACTACGGAATTTATCGTAGAAGTATCGGCCGATAATCCAACTAAAGCTAAAGAAAAGATAGATAACTATTTAAACGGTAAATATGAAACCGACGGAGATCGTGATAAAGACGCTTATAACGATTGGTTGGCTTTTATAGACCCGGACGAACTTTTAGATATAAAAGAAAGCTATAAAATCTTTAGGCCTAAATATATAACTAATGGCGATAAAAACGAAGTTTTGTATAGGCGAGAAAGACAATTAGAAAAGGAAAGGAAAGATAATGGCGTTAAGTAGAAAATATTATCAATTAATAGCGGAAGAAATTAACGAATTATATTTAGACGAAAAAGAAAAAGGAGCTATTAATACATTAATATTAGATAAATTAATGAATAATTTAGGGTTACGTTTTAGCGATGATAACGCAAATTTTAATCACGAATTATTCTTAAAAGCTTGTTTAAAAGGCGTAACTAATACTCCCTAAGTATAGGTACGATAAATAAAAACCCGGCGCGCTTAACCGCCGGGTTTTTTCTTTCCTTAAAGTAGATCTCCCTTAAAATCGGGACGATCGTCATTTTTTTAATGTCATACTACCGTTACTTTATGTAATCCTACTTAAAATTTAATTATTAAGAAAAGGAGAATACATTGGCTAAGTTTGTTTTAACTAACGCTTTAGTAAAAATTAATAGCGTGGATTTAAGCGACCACGTTAGTAGCGTTACTTTAGATATTACGGCCGATGAAGTTGAAGATACTCCGTTCGGTCAAACTTTTAAAAGTAGATTAGGCGGACTTAAAGACGGAACATTAAGTATAGATTTCCAACAAGATTTCGCGTCAAGCGAAGTGGACGCTACTTTATTTCCGCTTTTAGGTACGGTTACTACTTTTGAAATTAGAGCCGACGCAGGCGCGGTTGCAGCTACTAACCCTAAATATACGGGTTCGGTACTAGTTAACCAACACCAACCCGTAGCTAACGGCGTAGGTGAACTTGCGACTATGAGCGTATCTTTTCCAACATCGGGAACAATTACAAGGGCTACTTCTTAGTATGGCTAATTTACAGGGGTTACACCAACTCACGCTTGTATTAGATGACGGTACTAAAAAAGAAGTAACATTAAGGCCTATAGATTTTGTTGCGCTAGAACGTAAGTTCGGTCAAAGGCCGGCTAGCGAATTAGAAAATTTAGGATTTGAGGAATTAATGTATTTATGTTGGAACGCTAGTAAGCGTACCGGCGTTACAGATGATTTCGATAAATGGCTAAATACCGTAGCAACTATAGACGGTTTAGGTGGCGAAGACCCCAAATAACCGGTAGCTACTATTTAGATTTAATAGCGGAGATAAGTTTAGCTGCCGGACTAAACCCTAAAGATGTAGCGGAACTACCGCTACCTATGTTTATAGCTTTACAAAACGCCCTTAATAAACGAGCGGAAAATAATAAAAATGGCTAAAGGAATATTTAAAACTACAAGCCAAAGCGGTATAGCCGTAACGGGTTTAAATGATACCGTTTTTGGTTTAAGAGAATTAGCGCAAGGTAAGGAAGTTAAAAAAGCTTTACGGGGCTTACATAAGGAGATCTCCAAAGAAGTAGAAACCCAAGCCCGTACTACCGCGTTAAGGCAATCTGTTAATGGACGCCCGGCACCAAAAGCAACTCAAGGCGCTAAAGGTTACGTAGGGGGCGGTACCGACCGTAGCGCTTTTTTAGATATTAGAAAAACTAATAAATTCGTACGTAACCTAGAATTTGGCCGCGATTTTCAGTTTTTAAATTTTTATAATAGGCAACAAGGTAAAGGTAATAACGTAAGCGCTAACGCTACCGGTATCTTTTTTCCGGCAAACGAACTTAAAAGGCGCGTTTATAAAAAATGGGTTGGTAATAAATGGAGATCTACCGGCGTTTTTCCGGAAGGCTCTAAAATACACGGTTACGTAGCCGAGCCTACTATAGCTAAGGCCGTACCGGGTATAACCGAAGATTATAGCGACCGTATGTTTGATACCGTTAAAAAAGCGATAAAGGAAAATAAATAATGGCGGGTACACCAACTAAAACGTTACGATTTGAGTTTTTAGCCGATACTAAAAAGTTTTTAGGTAACGTAGGCAAAGTAGGTAAAAAGTTTAAAGACGTCGGCGATAGTATGAAAAGCGCCGGCGATAATATTAATAAAATTTTTGCAGGCATAGGAGTTGCTGCCGGTGCCGTAGCCGGAAAATCTTTATCGGCATTTAGGGATTTTGAAACCGGTATGAACGAAGTATTTACTCTTATGCCGGGTACTAGCAAAGCTGCTTTTGATGAAATGAACGCCGACGTTTTGGCTATATCAAAACAAATAGGTAAGTTGCCGGAAGATGTAATACCGGCTTTATACGATAGCCTTTCGGCCGGTATACCACCGGATAATGTTTTCGCATTTTTAGAAACCGCTAATAAGTTAGCCGTAGGCGGTGCTACCGACTTAGGTATAGCGGTAGACGGATTAACTACCGTAGTAAACGCTTTTGGCTCGGATACTATAAGCGTAGGGGAAGCAAGCGATATGATTTTTACGGCGGTAAAAGGCGGTAAAACTACCGTAGAACAATTATCTAAAGCTATGTTTAACGTCGCACCAATCGCTGCGTCTATGGGTATAGAATTTGGTAACGTTACGGCTGCGGTTGCTACTCTTACCGCGTCGGGTACGCCTACTAGCGTAGCTATGACGCAAATACGTGCTGCTTTATCCGAACTAGCTAAACCTACTTCTAAAGTATCTAAATTATTTACGGAGATGACCGGTAAAAGTTTTGATGAATTTATAGCTAGCGGGGGAGATCTAAAAGAGGGTTTTGATATTATTAAAAAAGGTGCCGAGCAAAACGGTAAACCTTTAGCCGAATATATCGGATCCGTTGAAGCTTTAGGTGCAATACAAACTTTAACGGGTAAAGGCGCCGAAAAGTTTGCAAGCGAAATAGACGCTGCCGCGAATTCCGTTGGGGCTACCGACCAAGCTTTTGAACAAGGCTCGCAAGGTATAGGTTTAGTTTTAGAAAAACTACAATCGGCTTTTAAAGTTTTACAAATAGAAATAGGGCAAAAGCTAGCCCCGATATTAATAGACGCTATAGATAATATACAAAGTAAATTTAATGAGATACTTCCGCGTATCCAATCTTTTGTAGATAATGTTAAAAGTTTTTTTGCTAGTGATGAAGTTGCAACGACGATCGTCCGAATTAAAGACGCTTTTGCTAAATTACAAGAAAAAGTAAGACCGGTAGTTGATAAGATTATAGAATTTTTTAGGGCTAACCCTAAAGTAGGATTTACGGCCTTAGGCGTCGTTATAGGCGGTATATTACTAGCTAGCGTAGTATCTTTAGCTACGGCTTTCGGTGCTCTATTTAGTCCCTTTACGCTTGTACTAGGGCTAATTGCTGGATTAGCTGCCGGGTTTAGGTTTGCTTTTGATAATTTTACCGGTTTTAGAAACGGCGTAACTAACGGTATAGATTTTATAAAAGATTTATTTAATAGGTTTATATCTTTTTTCCAAAGCGACGGTTTTGTAGGGGCTTTTAATAAAGGTTTAGATTTTGTTAAATTACAATTTAAACTTTTAGAAACCGTTTTTCAAGGCGTAGTTAAATTTATAAAAGCTTTATTTAGTGGCGATGTAAAAGGCGCGGTAGACGGCCTTAAAATTATTTTTAAAAATTTATTACTATTTTTTAAAAATAATTTTAAATTATTTCAAGTTTTAAAAGATGTATTTTTAGGGGCTTTAACTAAAGCTAAAGATTTTTTAGCACCAAAGCTAAAAGAATTTGGAAAAGGTTTTATAGAAACTATTACTACCGTACTAAAAACTAGCGGGGGCGTAGTGTTAGAGGGCGTTAAGTTTGTATTTAATAAAGTTATTAATAAGATAAACGATTTTATAAACGACTTAAATAATGGTTTAGCTTTTAGTTTTTTTGGTATAGATATAAACCCGCCCGATATACCTAACATACCTCAGTTGGCCAAAGGCGGTATAGTAACGAAACCTACTTTAGCTATGATTGGCGAAAGCGGTGCCGAAGCCGTACTACCGTTACCCTCAGGAGTTGGTGGGGGTATAGGCCAACCTAATATAAATATAGTTGTAAACGCGGGCTTAGGTACTAACGGAGATGAAGTAGGCCGTATTATCGTAGAACAAATAGAAAAATATAATAGACGTAATATAAGGTTTGTATAATGGCGCAACCTACGGTAAGGGTACGTTTAGGATTTACACCCGATACGTTTACTTTAGACGATTTAGTAAGAGGTATTTTAGATACCGGTAAATTAGGCGGGGCTACTACCTTAACCGATGTAACTAGCGACGTACAAAACGTAGCTATAAATAGAGGAAGATCTAAAGACTTAGATAGCTTTTTTACGGGTAGCGCGTCGGTAAAATTAAATAATAACGCCCGTAAATATGAAAATACTAATACTTCTAGCCCTTACTATCCGGGTATAGAGCCGTTTATAATTTTACACATAGACGCTACTACGGACGGGGGTAGTACTTACGAAGATTTATTTGTTGGATTTATAGCAGATATTAATTTAAGTTACCCGGATAATATTAATTCATTTGCTACCTTTACGGGTTTTGACGCTTTTATGAAAATAAGTAATACGGAATTAATTAATCAATCTTTTAGTAGCACCGATAGTGGTACTTTAATAGGTAACGTTTTAGATAATGATAGCGTAAAGTTTAGTACGGCTGATAGAGATATAGAAACGGGGGTTTCTACTATGCAAGCTATAAGCGGTACAACTATAAATACCCTTAACTTATTACAAACTATAGAGCGTAGTGAAAACGGTTTACTTTTTATAAGTAAAAGCGGTAAATTAACTTTTAAAAATAGGCATACTACATTTCCTAGTTCGGCAACTATTACTTTTAGCGACGACGGTAGCGACGTACCTTATACAAGTTTGCAATATATTAATGATGATAGCGAAATATATAATATTATAAACCTTACGCGTACGGGCGGTAGTACGCAAACTAAAGAAGATGTAGGGAGCCAATTAAAATATTTAATTAGAACTTTAACTCGTACCGGGTTACTTAATGATAACGATACCGAAGTAAGTAGCGCAGCACAATTTTTATTAGGTAAGTTTAAAGACGCTTTATTAAGGTTTGATACTTTAGAAGTAAACTTAGTAGATTTAAGTACCGCTAACCAAAATAAAATATTATCTAGCGAAGTAGGTAATATAGTAAGCATAGAATTAACCCCGCCCGGTAGTGGATCTCCTAGTCAAATAACTAGTTTAGAAATTTTAGATAGTATAGCTTATAGTATTACGCCCGATACTTTTCAAGTTACTTATAAATTAAGTAACGCCGACCAACAAGCTTTTTTAAGATTAGATAACACTTTATTTGGTTTATTAGATACCGATAAATTAGGTTATTAATGTCATACTACGTAAAAATAAAGACGATCGTCTTACAATTTTAATATGCCTAGTGGATTTAAAGTATTTAGTACGGGCGAAGTTTTAACCGCGTCCGATGTAAATAATTATTTAATGGAGCAAACGATAACCGTTTTTGCTAATGCAACCGCGCGTAATAGCGCGATTACTTCACCGGAAAATGGTATGGCTTGTTTTTTATTAGATAGTAGTACTTTACAATTTTATTTTTCATCGGCTTGGAACGATTTTGTAGGGGCGGGAGATATTACCGGCGTAACTATAACTACTTCTTCTACTTCGGGATTAAACGGGGGCGCTGCCGCGACTTCCGGTGCTTTTGCGTCTACCTTAGTACAAGCGCCCGATAGGGCAACTTCCGGTACGGTAGCTAGCGCGGATATAATAACATTTGCCGACGCCGATGATAGTAATAATTTAAAAAAGACAACCGCAGGCGATATAGCTGGATTAGCACCGGCGGGCGTATCTTTAGGTTTAGTTTAGCTTTAAGTTAAGGAAAGGAATAAAAAATGGCGGACACTTTACACTCGGTACAAGGGGTACTTGGTACTTCGGCCGGCGATATAGTAGACGCGGTACCTAGCTCTACAACCGAAACGGTTATAGGTATTTTAGTTTCTAACGTTAGTGGTACTAGCGCCGACGTAACAATAGATTTAAGCGTTACTAAAAGCGGTGGCTCATTAAGACATATTTTAAATAATGTATCTTTACCGTTTGGTACAACTATAGAAATAACTACTAAAATTACTTTAGAAACAGGCGATAAGTTGCAGGGGTTATGCTCGGCAGCGTCTAGTGCGGAATATAACGTATCATTTCTTAGACAAACCTAAAGGGGTATTATGGCCTACTTAGGTACGCAACCAAATGACGTAAAAGAAAATAAGGGCTTATATACGCCTAAAAAAATATTAGAACTCACTAAAGCCGGTAGTTGGGGCGGTAGTTTAGTTAAGATTACCGAAGCTAGTTTCACTTCTAGCTCATCTATACAAGTTACAACTTGCCGGGAAAATGAATTTGATGTACATTATTATAAATTTAATTTTGGGCAAGGTAGTACACACGACGTAACGGCCTTTATGGATTTTTCAACGGACGGCGGTAGTTCTTATGAAACCGCTAACTACGACTACGGTATGCAATACGGACAAACTAATGGTACGTCTTCCGGTTCTACTTCTACTAGTTTATACGGTTTACTTATAGCCCAGAGTTTTAATAGCTATGACAGAAATTATTATGCTAACGGATATATTTATAATATGGGAGTAGCTAGTAAATCTACTTCGGTTAGCGTTTTAGGTTACGGCTCGAGATCCGGTGGCGAAATTTTTAGATATATGTACGGCGGGGGACAATCGGGTTCTACAGATGTTCATAACGCTTTTAGGGTTTACCCTAATACCGGTAACTTAACCGGCTCTTACGAACTTTTTGGGGTAAAAAAAATATGAGTAATTTAAGATTACTAAATGAAACTTCGGCTACTAGTGTTTCTACTTTAAACGTTACCGATGTTTTTTCCTCCGATTACGATATATATAAAATATCTATAAATGAAGTAGATTTAAACACCGGCGGAGGTAACGCCACTATACAAATAAGATATATAAATGTAGCCGGTAGTACCGTTACCGATAGCGATTATGACTTTGCTTATCATAATGTTAAAAGCTTTAGTAGTTTTACGGTATCGCAACAACAAAACGGTGCTAATATACAAGGTTTAGCTTGGTTAGGTGATCAAACCGCAGACGCTAGTGGTATGTATTGTTATGTATTTACACCCTTTAATAACGGTTTAGTAACAATGTCTTTATGGTCTAGTAGTACCGCCATAGTAACGGGTGATAAAGCTTATTATACAAGGGGAGTAGGTATGTTAGAACATATAGCTAGTATGAAAGGTTTTGAATTATCTTTAAGTACCGGTAGCTTTGATACTATTAAAGTTTCTACGTATGGGTTAAGGGTGGATTAATGGGATTACAACAAGTATCTTCTACTACCGTTACTAGCTCTACCGCTAGCGTAACTTTAACGGGTATAGATAGTAACGATGTTTATTTATTTACTTGGTCGGGTGTAACTTGTAGTAACGATGTACAACAAAATTTAATTAGAATAACTAAAAGCGGTACACCGCAAACCGACGCTAAATATTATACTTCTTCTAAGCTTATGTATGCGTCGGCGTCTTTTTTTAATAACGCTACTACTACTAACACTTCTATGGGGGCGTTATATCAAGGTACCGGTATAAACGAAAGTCAAAACGGTTTACTTTATTTACACGACTTTTTATCTTCCGACGATTACTCATATATGACTAGAGAAAGCGTTTCTAATAGTTATGTACCGCAACTACAATCGGAACACGGCGGGGGCGTACACGCTGTTGCTAGCGCGTCGGACGGAGTACAATATTTTATGGCCGTAGGTACTTTAGAAAGCGGTACTTTTACTTTGTATAGGTGTTTATGAGCGAATTTGGATATATACCCGAAAGCCCAGAGCAAAGTTTTGGTAATAATAAAGGTATTTTTAGCCCTACCGATATTTATAATTTGACGATCGCCGAAGAATTTACTAATTACGGTCAATTAGAATTAATAGAAACAAAAACTATATCAAGCGCTACGGCTGACTTTGTAAACTTACAAGGTAGTAAATATAAAACACATTTTTTTACTTTTACCGATATACATTTTGGAAGTCAAAGCGAACACGGTTTTAGGTTATCTATCGACGAGGGTAGTAGTTTTTTAACCGGTTACCAATTTGCAAACCAAAGAGGAATAGAAAACGGTACTTTTAGTGAAAGAAAAAGTACTAGCCAAGATACCGTAAGGTTATTTGGTGATATAGGTAGCAACGCTTTATCAGCCGGAAATGGTTATATGTATTTATATAACGCTAGCGATAGTGCTAAATACACTTTTTCAACAGGCCACTTTAGTTTTAGGGACGCTAGTGATAAATGTGCTTTTGAGTGGGGTAGTGGTTTATATGCTACCTCTAACGAAGTAAACGCTATAAGGTTTGGTTTAGGTACTACTTGTAGTGCTATAGCTAGCGGGATAATAAGTTGCTACGGGATAAGGTTTGCATAATGTCAACTAATTTACAATTTATAAAAGAGTTTAATAATACCGCTAGTACTAGTAGCGTATCTTTAACTAATATATTTAACGCCGATTACGATGTATATAAAATTTTTATAACTCATTTATCGACTAATAGTAACGTATCTTATTTATATCAAAGATTTTTAGATAGCGGGGGTAGTGTTATAAGCGATAGTGAATACGATTATGCCGGGTTTGATTTACATTGCGATACTACTTTTGGCGAAAGAAAAAATACTAGTGCAGCTTTTATGGAGATCCATTTTGTAGGCGGTACTACATTTAAGCAATTAGGCGGGATAGAAATAACGGTATTTAATCCTAACGATACTTCTAGTTATACTTTTTTAACTACGCAAGGCTCGGTAGAAGATGATTTAAACGGTACGCAACTTATGGGGCATAAAGGTTTTGGCGTACATAAATCGGCTGAACAAATAACCGGTGTTAATTTTTCTTTAAGTGATAGCGCTACTTTAGACGAGGGTATGAAGTTTTCCGTATATGGGGTAAAAGAATAATGTCGGGTGCTTTAGTAAAACTAGATGAAACAAACGTAACGTCGCCTACGGCTAGCGTTACTTTAGGCGCCGGTAATTGGGACACCGGGTATAACGTTTATGTAGTTTATATTTCTAACGTTAAAGTAAGTACCGACGACGCTATATCTATGAGGATATTAACGGGAGGTACGGCTCAAACGGGCGGTAACTACCAAGATACTAAAGTATATTTTAAATCGGACGCTAGTTTTGCTGATTTAGCTAGTACGGGTAATACGCAAATAGATATAACGGCTACCGTAGATAGCGGTATAAGTGCGTCTAATGGTAATGGAACTTTTTACTTACTTTCTTTTAATAATAGTGCGGAATATAGTTATGTAACTATAGATAGTGCACATTTTCAATATAACGATAACGCCGGTAGGGGATTTGCTGGTGGTTTTATACATACCGTAGCCGAAGCTAATAATGGTGTATTAATTAAAACTAATGGCGGTAATAATATAATTAACGGTCGTTTTACTTTATTTGGTATTAAAAAATAATTTTATTATGTCATATTACGTAAAAATAAAAGGGATCGTCTTAAAATTAAAATTATGACAGAAGAACAAGCTTTAGAACAAGCTACCCAAGAAATAGAAGACGCTAAACCTTTATACGCGCAAGTAGATGAAAACCGTAGAGAATTTACGGACGCGGAATATGACTTAGCTATCATAGATAGAAAAAATTATATATTAGATGAATATAATAATGGTTATATAAGGGATAGGCAACAAGCATATTTACCGATTGCGGAACAATTAGATTTACAATATTGGGATAGCGTAAACGGTACTACCGATTGGGTAGACCATATAGCAAAAGTTAAAGCGGATTTTCCTAAACCAAGCTAAAACTACAAATATCATCGGAAAAAATGACGATCGTCATTGAACTATAATATTTGGTTATGAGCGATAACTATACCCAAAAGGAAATGATTAATAAAGTAATGATTAACGTTGATAAAATTTTTGATAAGATAGATGAAATACGTATGGATTTAGCAAAAAGGCCTACCCGCCAAGAGATATACGGTTGGATTATAGCCGGTATTAGCGTAGCTACCCTTATTACGGTGTTAATGTGAAAGCTACCGTAAACTTATCACAAATTTTACAAGGCGGTTTAGCTGCTTTAGTAGGTTGGTTATTTAAAACAGTTAACGATATGCAACAAGAAGTAGCTACATTAAAAGCCCAAGTAAACGCTTACCAAGAAAGTATTTCGGGTTTTAATCAAAATTTAATAATTATAGAAGAAGTAATTAGGGAAATTTTATTTAAGGTAGGTGGCTAATGGATTGTTGCGGTAACGGTTGTTGCGGGGGCAGATAAAGGCCGTTAAGCTTTTACTATGGACGCATTTATAGTATTAATAGCTTTTTTAGGCATAAACTACTTAAGTTGGTATTTAATAAAAAACGACAAAATTTAGTCATATTTAGTGACTATACTTATATTAACTTTTATGACAAATATAAATTTTGATAATTATGTTACTAGTAAAGTAAGCCCTAGAAAGTTTGAAGTTGCGTACCCTAAAGAAACAAAAGAAATAATAGATCTCCTTAAACACGCCCATAACGTAAGAAAAGCCGACCCTAGAGCCTTAGAATATAACTATAAAGCTATAGCCCGATATTGTATAGATGTAAAAAATTATAAAATGGTATCACTAGAAAGCTTACGTAAGATTGTAGTAAGGATAGCTAAAGATAATAGTTGTGAATTATGAGTTTAGACGATTTTGTTAAAACCCGTAAAGATGTACCTACTAGTAAAGGTAATAAAGTAAAACCTAGCGCCGATTGGGTACCGGGCGTAGAAATGAAAGGCGGGCGCGGTAGTATAACTACTAACGCTATACCTAAAGGTAACCCTAATTGGAACGATTGGATTGATTATTGGTTAGGTAGTGGGGCTAGTAAAGATTTTTACGTAAGAGAAGATGAGCCGGTTAATTTTAGAACTTGGGACGGTTGGGGCGAAAATGGTATACAAAAATTTTATTATTTTAAAGCTAATATTTACGCGCGTAAAACAAATAAATATGACGATAAAGAATTAAAAAGATTAATTACTAATGCAAAAAAGAAAAAAAATGACGATCGTCGTAAAAAAAGTAAAAATAAAAAAGCTTTAGTTTTA
>VTLG01001106.1_pt1 | contig 18669 bp, 31 predicted proteins | sample 4694571 | NCBI WGS metagenome assembly VTLG01 (sample SAMN12604809, study PRJNA352737) | marine metagenome | biome: ENVO:00000447; feature: ENVO:00000209|ENVO:00000569|ENVO:01000036; material: ENVO:00002151; isolation source: viral sequences binned using virsorter ...
GTCATCATTACGAATACGAACACCTCTCGCTTTAAAACCAGCTGGAAGATTTGATAAAGTACCTGCATCGATTAACTGCCTTAATATTGATGTGGCTGCACGAGACAAACCACCGATTGTGTGTAATAAACCAAATCCGTAAAAACCAAAACCTGGTAAAAACTTAAAATGTACGAAGTATTGTCTCTTACGTTTTAACGGATCTTGCTCTCTAAAGTTTCTAACAACTGATAAAACTTTGCCAGAAGTTTGATCAAGGGTAACAATATAAGGGAGCATAATACCCGAAGGCTGCCCTTGCATATCCATATCTTCAAAACCTTCCAAGTCCAAATCCACATGGATTTCAAGTAAGGTGTAACTATCATCTGAATAATTTGGATATAATCCTTGAAGCTCATTAGTTGTTTCTTGGATAGATCCTTCATCTTCTCCAGAATCTGTAGCAGATAACTCCACATCTTTATACACTCCAGCGACTTGTAGTTTACGAATTTCATTGTAACTCATTCGCACCATGTGTGTCACTCTTTCTGCTGTTCTTATATCAGAAGCAGAATAAGGCACGATCAAATCTTCGGCTGGCACAAACTTAGACACGGCTCTTTGTTTGGTTGGATCAAAGTAAACTTTCTTAAAAGTAGAACCAGTAAGTGGCAAATAGAAAAGCATTTGATCTGTGTCTTGGTCGTACTCTTCCATAACTTCCATAACTTGAAAATTCATGTAATCTTTTATTCTTTGTGCTTGATCTTCTGTTTCTTTTGTTGGCACACCTAGTATTTGTGTTTTTACTGGACCACCACTTGGTAACATTTCTTTGTAGGCTTGTGCTTGAAACTGTGTTGTAGCTTCTGACAATAACGGATGTGTCACACCACTTGCACCAAGAAACGGATCACTTGGCTATCGCTTCTTCCCAATCCGATCTTGAATCTAAATCTTCTTTGACCTTGGCTTGTAATTCTGAAGCAAGAGAAGCTAAATCACTCTCGTCCATAACCTCTGCAAGATTAGCTCCATGATTGTAAACCTCTGGTTCAACAACTGGTTCCTCACCAGTATCGAGTTCTACACCCTCTGGTAATTGTTCTATATCATCTTGTATTTCTAAAGAAAGTTGTTGTTCTACAGTCATGGGTGCACCACCTGCTCCCATAGCTTTTTCTACCATTTCTGGTAAATCTCTAGTTTCTTCTGCCATTAGCTCGCCTTTCTTCTAAGGTCTATATAACCACCTTTTGCTTTAAAAGTAAACTTTCCTTCTGCTAGTCGTCTTCCAACAGAACCTTCTGATAAATCAATAACAGCTTGTACTGGTCTTCTCAAAGTGGCTGTTGTCTTTCTTGAACGCTCTTCTGGAGTAGCTCCTCTTTGATTTTTCATTTCAAACATTCTATCTCTATCTACACCAGCACCAGCATCTTCAAATCGTTTTATAATATCTTGGACTGCCGTTCCATATGTACCTAAACCAAAGTTTCGTTTTGTTTCATCTCTTCTTAAAGAGCCATCTTCAATCGCTCTTGGTAAGTATAAATCTGCTCTAGCTGGTATGACAATTCCCTCTATTTTTCTACCATCATATAATTGTTCAAATCTTGGGTCTGTGACTTTGTGTATTAGAGAGTGCATCAACCCTTTTGCCGTTTGTGTCATTGACGCATTGTGAGGTGTTCTACGATAAGGACTTGTCTTTTCGTTATGTCCTATAAGTCTGTTTAAAGCCTCTATTAATTCTGTTGGAGTGTAATTATATTTCTCTGCATTTTTTTCAATATGTTCTTGTAACAAGCCAAGTCTTCTATCTATTTCTGCATCATCATTTTCTGCAACTCTTGTATCTTCAAATTTTTTCTTTGCTACACTTCTTGCTTGGTCAATTGAATCTAAATCTTTTTGTAACTTATCGGCTCTATCTTTATCTCCCTCCAAAAATCCTCTATACATTGGAGTGCTGAGTAATTGATAAAAATTACCTATTGTAGGATCTTGGTCAGCATTACCATCAAAACCATCACCATGATCAAAATTGTTATAAGGAACTGGCGTTAAGATTTTTTTAAGATCTCCGTAATACTTAGCTTGATCTTCAAATCCCACGACATTTCTAAATCTTTGTAATAAATTATCTTTTACTTCTCCACGATCTCTTTTACTTTTTATTCTAGACTCGTCATCGAGTTTACTGGTGTCACTACGCGGATTAATTTTATTTCTGTGAACCATTGACTCTATTAATAATTTCTTTTTAAGTTTGTCTGTATCGTCTAAACCTAATTTTTTACGATATGTTTGGATCATTTGATCTCCAATTTCAGTATCTCTTTCTCTATCGATTGCGTTCATGTATCTTCTAAAACCACCGTCTTCTGGAACAAAACCTATTTTATCTGCCATCTTATCTATTTCTGCTGCTAAAAACTTTTCTGCTTCGATAACAGCAGTAGCAGGCAATAAATCTTTGATACTTTCTGTTAAAATATCATAATTATGGCTATATGTTGGTGGAGCTAAAAAGCGACCATTCTCATCTTTCTTAGGAGAAGTACCACTGTCAAATCTTGATGTGCCACCTATTAAGTCATCAAAATCTATTTTGCTAATTTGATCTTTGTACTTTCTAGCAAGGTGAGAAGCAACATTATGTTTTAAAGTTTCAATAGCTTTCTCGTTTATGGCTTCATAAGTAGCATCTGACACTGCAAGATTAAATGCTTCTTCAAAGGCATCCCTTGCCATTTCCATATCTGTTGGGTCAATACCTCCATAAAAATTATTTTGTCTTTCAACTCTTGTGTAATCGTCATCAAAATCTTTTGTTAAATCAAAATACTTATATTCGCCTCTAGATTTTTTTACTAGTATTTTAGCAGCATCTTCTCTTATACGTCTTACTGGATCGTTTTCAAGTTCTCTGTCAACTATTTGTGTTACTTCTAAGTCTTCTTTGCTTCTTCCAAAATCGTAAGTTAAAGATTTTGTTTCAAAACTTCTTTGTTGTAGTAATTCTGGTGCTCCTCTGACTGCATCTCGCATGGCATCCATTCGTCTACTAGCAGATTGAGGACCTGCGTCTGCATCATAGGCTGCCATTTCTTGCCTAGATTTTTTACTGGTCATACTGTATTTTGACGCAAAAGGCATGTGCTTCATTATTAGACTAAAGACATCTCTGTCTGCTTCATAAAGATTTTTGTTTTCAGTACCTTGACGAGAAAAACCTTGTCTAGTAGCACTAAGTTTTCCCCCAGAAAGTATGTTGTGACCAAGTTCAGCTGCCCTTGTTTGATTTTTACTGCCTTTTATGAATTTATTTACTGAAACCACTCCGTCTCTGTTAAATCCAGATCCACCACGATCAAAGGATGGATTACGATCACCATACCTCTCATACTTATCTCTAAATCTTGCTGCTGTTGGTGCATCAGTTTGAGTGTCTATATATTTTATTTGCATACCAGCACTATTGACTTCAGGACTGTCTCTAAAGCCAGCCATCTCATTAAACAGTCTTATAATTTCTCTTCCAAAATGATCTCTTGACATCTTAGGTGAGTTTATAGCTTCTTTACCAAATCTTAAACGAGCTTCTATAGCTTGTTCCGCAGGACTGTCAGTTGCTCCAGCGAAAAAGGCTTGAAGCTGTTGAACCCTTAAGTCACTAGGACGATCAATCGGACTTCCTGTTTCATCCATGTTGTCAAAATAAGCATCACCTGTTCTTGTAGGTGCATCTGTATCATATTCTTCATCAAGTTTTGCTCTGTAGTCATCTACAAATCTTTCGAAGTCACCGTCTGCAAACAAAGTTCTGTGAACCATCTCATCAAACTTAGTGAGTTGTTCATCCTCTTTTTGTCTAAAACTAAATACTCTAGGTACAGTTTTAGTTCTTGTCTTTATCTCTTCTTCTGCTGCCCTTCGACCTTCATCTGTATCTGGAAACTGAAATCTAATTCTGTTTCTTTCTTCTTGTGATAGGTCTACTTGATCTGTAATTAGAATGTTTTTAAGTTTTGCAAAATGTTTTTTCATACGAGGTATAGCTGTTTTTCTAAACTTAATTAAATCTTCTAAAGCTATCTCGCTAAACTTTTCTACTTCTTGTGGTGCTCTTTCAGTTAATCTAAAATTATCTATCTTACTTTGAGTTTGTGTAAGTGATTTGTCTAAAAACTCTAACCTTGTTTTTGCTTCTTGATGTTCTTCTCTTCTTTTTGCTAAGTCTTGACTAAATAGTGAAGGAGCGTCATTGTCTGGCATTTCTTGATCCATTGCATCAAGAACATTTATTTTATTTTTTTCACTTGGTGTAAAAAGTTTATGAGCATCTAACTCGTAGTCTCTTGTTCGACTAAGATTTTGAACTGGTCTTTTGTCCGAAAATTGTGTGCCACCTAACAATGCCGCTTTTCTTGTAAGATACGGATCGTTTCCTTTTAATGCTGAGTCAATAGAACCTGATAGTAACTCTGGAACTCCACCAAATTTTAACGCTAAATCATATTCTGGTTTAGAAAAATCAAGTAAGTTTTCATATGTTCTAGTAATATCTGATTGTAATTCTTCTAGTATCGCATACAGTTTATTATCTGTTCCTTCAACAACCATAGCTCTAGAATAACCAAAACCTTTTTTATAATAGTCATGGCTACCAACATATTTAAGTTCTTGGTTTTCTGGATTTAGTTTTGCATCTTCATTTTCTCTTGTATCCACTGTGCTTCCATCAGCACCAACACCCTTCTTTGATTTTAAAGTTTTTGTGATTGGACTCTTTGTTAATGTGCCAGAAGCAAACCTTGATTGGTCTGGATTATGTGCCACAACACTAATCGCATCTATTTCAAAGTCTGAACTTGATGATTGTCCTCGAATTGCAGGATTTGAAGAGAGAGTTTGCTCATCATAAAAAGGAATCAGAACTCCAGTTCTTGGATCTGGAATAGCAAATGAGTTATGTATTCTTTGACCAGAGTACCCTACTTCTGGTGGTAATGTGCCAGGAGGAGCCAAACTTGGATCTAGTAAAACATCCGCTGCAGTTATAGGCGTATTCACAAACGGTGCTTGATCTGCACCCAAGTTTTTATTTTTTTTACTTCTTACTTCAAGTCTAACGGTAGGTCTCATTCGATCAAATTCATAAATGATCTCTTCCATTGTCTTTGTTTCATTATAGTTTCTTGCAAGATATTCTTCTAAACCAGAAGTAAACGCCTCACCACCTCTGTTATGTGTTATCTTTGACTTACCATCTTGTTCATTATCAAAGGTTGTTACTAATTTTTTAATTGTTTTAGGAACTGTGACTTTTACTGCAAGATCATCAATGTTAGGAATCGAGGCATAGTTTGGTCGTCCATCTTGTAGTTTTGGTGCAGCTTTAACTGCCTTTCCAAACTCTTGTCCTTTTCCTTCTCTTGGCTTGTATTTAACCTCATCTTCTACCGTGGACTTAAATACATCTCTACCAATAAAACCAACAGAACCCTCTCTATTTCTTTCTTGAGATCGTAAATCTTTATATAAATCTGATACTTTGATAGGTTGTTTCATACCAACTTTGTTACCAAACTTAACAAGTTTAATTCTTAATGGAGAAACAACTGGATCTTCTCTGTCAATAAGTCTCTGTCTGTTTTTAGCTTTACCTACTTCTCGTCTAATCTCATTGTCTGTTTCGCTAAGTAATGCAAATCTTTCATTAGAAGTCAAAGGACCTTTGATATTTCTATTAGGAGCAAGACCCTCTTCTAATGAGTATTGAGTCAAATTTTGAGTCTCTTCTGCTTTATCTTTTATTTTTGTTAGCTCTGCTTCTGCTTCTTTCTGTGCTTTTGGATTTCCAACTGAACCACCCTTAAGTTCTTTGTTAAAGAAAAACTGGTTCTCGTCTATGTTAGGATCGTCATCCGATGTAATGTTTTGAGTCTCTTCTGCTTTTTCTGCTGGTGTACGCTGTGAGCCACCACTCCCAGCTGTTTCGTTCATTAAAATCTCAGCATTGGTCAAAGGTGCGTCATCTATTTTAAATCTTGCAAAGCCTGGTGAAGATAAATTAGCGGCAGTTTGTATCGCTAACTGTTGTCCAGGTGTCGGGCCTCCAGGTCCGAAAAGATCACCTACAAGATTCACGATCCCAGGTCCTTGTCTTAATGTCTCAATGCCCGTGGTCGTTGCACCACCCATCGTGCCACCAAGTACAACACCTTCAAGTAACCTATCGGCAATCTGTTCACCAGTATATTCTCCACCAGTCAAGGCAGTTGATCCTAGAACCACGCCTTCTTGGAGTCCTTCTGTACCACCCTCAAAAGCAACAGACTTACCAATACGCTTTCCTATCTCTCTTGCAGCGTCTACTTTACCTTCTTCCCCTAATTTTTTTATGAGTTCTTTACCCGTCATGGACAATAATTCGTCTCTTGGTATGACTCGACCAGCACCAAAACGATCTAATATCGCCATGATTGTACCAGCACCAATGGCTACTGCGTCATTGTATGTGCCAGTTTGTTGTTCCATTTCTTCTGCAACTTCACCAGTAGATACAATACCAGATCCTAAGATAGTCGCTCCACCGATCAAACCTGCAACTGGTACACTAAACGGTGCGGTCAAAGCAGAAGCTAAACCACCACCAAGTGCGATACCACTTGTTGCAATATTTTCACCAGTCTTTTCGGCTACCCATCCAATCGCATCAGAAAGTCCACCTTGTTGATAGGCTTCACGAAGTCCCATTGCATATTGTGGTTGGTAGTTACCCTCTTCAATATCTTTGTCTTGTTTTGCAACAACTTCTCTTCCGTAGTTGAATAAAGATTCAATACCAGTCCTTGAACCAATGACCTCAAGACCTTTACCAAAAAGTCTTTGTGCTTGGTCTATACTATATTCAAATGCAGTATCGTTTCTTGCCACTATGTAATTCTCGTTGTTCTTTTCTTTCCTGGTAGCATAGCATCAGAAAAGCGATTTGTCACAGTATATCCACCGTTCTTTCTCTTCAAGTTCTTTTTGTCTAACAAAAATTGTTGTTGTATTTTTATGATAGCATCATCCATTGCTCTGCCCGTAGGCATTACAATTTTTCTAGGTGGCTTCACAACCTTCTTTTGCTTCGGTGGAATGTAATCCCTTGTTCGTGGACGACCTACCTTTTTTGGTGGAGGTGGTGGACCTTGTACTGGCTTACGACCTTTCTTCTTTGACTCTACTTTTTTAGCAAAAGGATGTGGAACGTCCACGCCTAATGTCTTTGTAAATTTTCCCTTTGGTCTGCCTACCATTAATAATATTCCCTTCGTGATCGAGGATACCAATCCTCCCCTTCATCTTCGCCATCAAGTGTGACAAAGCCACCTTGTCTAAATCTCATAACTGCCATTGTCATACTATCACAATAGTCATCATGGTCGCCATTTGGAAAAGATGCAACTTCTTCTATTACATCTTCTGCAAACTTCTCCCCACTAGGATACCACACTTTTCCAGATTCGAAAATAGGAGAAACAATGTGCATCCTTGTCGTTTTGTCTAAGTTACCTCCTTTACGTCTGCCTGGACTAAAGGTTAAAACTGGTAAATTTTGTAATCGTAGCTCGTCTGCCAAAGGTTGACCACTGGCTTTTGCTTCGATAAGCATCATGTCTGGTTCCCAATATTCGTTTTCTTCTATCGCAATTTCCTTCAACTCTGGAAAACTCCAGCGCCCTTTCTTCGCATCAAGCATAATTAAATGCTGTTGTCCGTTAGCTTTTGGCTCAAACACACCCCAAGTTGTAATGGCAGAATAGTCTGCCGTCTCTTTTTTAGAGTATGCCGTATCATATGACTGCAAAATATAATCTAACTTCGGCACTTCATCTTCTTCCCACGGAGTCCACCACTCCCTTTTGATCATAGCAGTTTCTTCAGATGTAGGATTCTGTTGCCACTGGGCGTTCCATTTCATAGGTGACAATGACGCTTTGACTTTTAACAACTCGTCCTTGTTCCAAAACTCAGGCCACAAGATCTTATCATTCGGCAGAATCGCTGGGAACTCAACAACATCCCATTGGTCAGACATGGTATCCTTTGCCATAGCCTGGATTAATCTGCCCGTGAGGTCTTTCTTTGACCATCTTGTTTGCACGATGATGATGGTTCCCCCAGGTTGTAATCTCTGTCTCGGACCCGATGTGTACCACTCGTAGGTATTATCATAAGCAACCGAGGACAGTGCATCTTGTTCCGAGTGTGGATCATCAATAATCAATAAATCTGCACCACGACCAGTCATCGCCGCACCAACACCAGCTGCAAAATACTCACCACCCACGCTTGTCTCCCAACGACCCGCTGCTTGACTGTCTTGTTTCAAATCAGTCTCTGGAAAAACTTCCGTGTATACTGGATCGGCAATCAAGTCTCTTACCTTACGACCAAACCTCACGGCAAGTTCTGTATTCATCGTGGCTTGGATAATCTTGAGTTTTGGATTACGTCCCAAGAACCACGAGGGCATGAGATAGGATGCCATCTCTGACTTCGAGTGTCTTGGTGGCATGTTTACAATCAGTCTCTTAAGTTTGCCTTGGGCGATTAGCTCCAATTTTTCTGCAATAATTTTATGATGGCTTCCAACGATAAAACCTTCGTATACATGTTGGGCATAATCCAAAAAGTTTTCTTGTGCTTTTTCACGGGTGTCCAGTTTGTTTTTCTGTTGCTCTAGCAGAAATACTTCTTGTAACACCTCTTTAGGTAGGGCATCTAATGTCATGTCCCAACGATAATATATTTGAATGAATTTATCAACCCAACAAGTATATACACATATAGTAACACCACACCCTTGTTTTAGGGGGGTGGGGGGTAAAAGGTGCAACGAGTCGCAAGAGTAATCTATAAGTAACCCTTTATCAGTTGCGACTCGTTGCACCTTTTCTTTTCCTCGGTTTGGTCGGCAGAAGGGGGGGAAGCTAAAAGGGACTGAAGTTCGCAAGCGACCACTCCGTTACTTCAGTCCCTTTTCCATGCTCTGAGAGGAGTCGCATCTAGATGCGACTCCCTTGGTTAAATGTGCTTGATCTTTTCTTCTAGCTTACTATCTTTGTACTCGCTTCTGATAGCCTCTAGCAGATCATCAAGTCTTTCTTCGAGAGAAGAAAGACGACCTTCGTGGTCATCTATTCTGTGGTTCTCTTCGATCTTGTCTTCAACGACTTCATTCACTTGATCGTGAATCAAATCATTGATCATATCTTCGATTGTATTCGCCATACTTTTCTCCTTTCGTTAATTATGTTATATAAGAATATATGGGATTTGTCTATTGCTTTATGGGAAAATATATGTTTCCAAAATGGAAACAATAAATGCTTGACATATAAGATAGAATGGGATATATTATATCCAACGAAAGGAAATAAAATGACAACAGAAACAATAAAAAAAGAATGGTCAGATCTCGAAGATATTGATCTAGCCGAATTTGTTCTTAAGGCTTATCTTGAGGGCAAAATCTGTGGGGGACATCTCGCACACTTCATCAACGACAATGTGTATTACGAGAATGGTTCTCTTTACACATCATCAACCAAAGTAATGAAAGACTTTTTAGAGGAACATTATGAAAAATAAACACAAACAAAATCGTAAAGGCAAACGAGCCACCTTCAAAGGAATTAAACATGGTGTAAAAAAGATTACAAAAACAACCACCAAATAATTTCTCCTACCCAGACCCACTTCGGTGGGTCTGGTTTTTTTTCGTCTGGACTCTGCTTCCTTTGTGTAAAGTTGCAGAGATTCGCAAGGCGACCACTCCGTTATCTCTGCAAGTCAACCTCTTTTTTTTGAGTCGCACTCAAAAAAAGTCCTTGACCTATAAGATTAGATGGGATATATTAATATAAACGAAAGGAGAATAATATGACGTTAGATCTAACCACAGTTCATAAGTGTTGTATTTGTGATGGCGATATTGAGCATCACAAAACACAAGAAGGCGAAACTTATTGGACTCAAGGGCATAACGCCCAACCTATTAAAGAGGGTCAATGTTGCGACAGTTGTAACAACATGATTGTTCTACCTCAAAGGTTCAAGAACATTCTTGCTCTCTCTAAAGCCAACGGCTAGACCACCTAGTCGTTATACTCCAAGACACTCACCTCGGTGGGTGTCTTTTTTTATTTCCTACACATCACGCATCACGCACCACGCATCACGCACCGAAGGAGTAGCTCATGGTTTCTTGGTGTAAAATCGCAAAGGATCGCAAGGCGACCACTTCGTTTCCTTTGCGATTGCAAGAACTTTTTTTTGAGTCGCACTCAAAAAAGTGCTTGACCTATCCCATAAAATCTTATATATTGAATTAAATTTAACGAAAGGAAAAATATTATGGCTATCAAAAAACATGACGCTTACAATTTTGCAAGATCCAATGGGGTTGATTTACACCGAGAGATTGCAATGGAAGAACTATTCAAGACCGAACTTGGGGACTTCATGGACGAATTAAATGATGAAGATACGCAAGTTGTTTTTGAGTTAATTGATAAAGTTTTAGAAAAGAAAGGAATATAAAAATGGGTGTACCAATAATAGATCCAAGTTTTAATACTGTGGATTACTCCAAGGAAGTTTTATTAACTTACTTCCCAAAGGGGTCTACTGTTTGGCTCGTGATTAGACGAGTTTCAAGGTCTGGAATGTACAGAAATATTTCTGTCCACGCAATTCAGAACAATGAAATAAGATGGCTTTCTTATCATGTCGCCAATGTTTTAGATTGGACTTACAAAGACAAAACCAACGCAGTCGGTGTTGGTGGGTGTGGAATGGATATGGGTTTTCATCTCGTCTACACTCTTTCAAGTATCCTTTACAAAGATGGATACGCACTAACTCACAGATACATTTAAGAAAGGGGGAAGATCCCACGCCGCGAGGCGTGGGGTCATTTTTTTTGCCTCCTTCTGGTCTTCTTGTTTTCTCAAGTTGCAGAGGTGCAAGGTCAAAAAGTTGCATGGAATCGCAAAGCGACCATTTCATTTTCCATGCAACTTAGATGCCACTCTTTGATTCGCAAGTGCCAGAACTTCCTTCAACGACCCACGCACCAAGAATCCTTCTGCCTCGGTCGAAACGGAGAGGGTCGCAAGGGTCTGGGACGCAAGAAAAGTGCAGAGTTTACCACCTTCAAACAAATATAGAGCCTTGGTTAAAGGGTGTCGAACCAAGAAAAAAGAAACGTAGTTATTGGCTTTTATCCTCAAATGCGTTGATATCTGTGATAATTCCACCTTAAATTTGTTTCCTTTTGTTGGTGCTTTTAGTTCAATAAACAAAGGCAACATTTCATTGATAATTATCAAGTCTGGAAAACCACTATTAAATTTGTTTTCTATTTTTTGGATAAAAGTTTTTGGTGGTAGTTGTTTTTTTATTTGTAAAAAAAATTGTTTTTCTGACATTTTATTGTTGACATATATAAGATTATGTGGGATATATAATTATCATTTTAACAAGTATAAGGATAATCGAATGTTTACACAATTAGAAAATTTTAAAGACTTAGAAGTCTTTAATAATCAAAGATGGTTTTATAAAGGACTTTATATTTTAGAGACCATTCAAGAAGAACAAGATGAAACAGTACAATTAATTAGAGAAGGAAAGGGAAATTATGAGAGCATATCTAATTGATCCAATTAAAAGAGAAATCTCCGTTGTTAATTATAACGGAGATTATCAAATGATAAATGAACTTATAAATTCGCAAAGAGGTTTTGATGCAGTCTATGGGTTTAGGAATGAAGATACTTTATATGTAGATGACGAAGGTTTGTTATTAAAAGAAAATCATGCTTTTGAATTTACATATGATAATGGTCATACTCAACCTTTGATGGGTAAGGCTTTAGTTTTAGGTACAGATGCAGAGGGCGAAAGTGTTGCAGTTAAAAGCACTTTAGAAGAAGTCGCAAGTAAAGTTAATTGGATTGGCAAAGTTAAAATCTATCATAGTCAGATGGGTTTTGAAATTGTCCCAATAGAAGCAGATGTAGAAGAAGCTAGAAATTCCAGAGTAAGGGAAGAAGTCAACGAAGTAATTTCTAAAATAGCGAAAGGAGTAAATGATGGAAGTTGAAGTTTTAGAAAAGAAAAGTCTGTCGTCTTTGTATAGCGAAGTTACATTTATTCAAGGTCAAGTTAAGGCAAATCTTGAAATGCAATTACATCTAAAAAAGCAAGAGATGAAGTTGCAAGACATGAGAGCCGATCTTGAAAAAGAAATTGTAGGTTTGCAAAATGACTAGGCTTTTAAAATTAGTCGAAAGAGTTGAGGAAGATTTAGATATCTTTCTCAACGATAAGAGCATGACAAACGAACAAGCATTTAAAGAGATAGGTGCAAAACTTTATGAAGTTGATGGACTTACTTGGAAAGGTGGATTTGTTGTTAAGATTGCAGAACAAATAATATTAGAAAACATAGAGGAAGAAAATATATGAAAGCGATACACAGAGCAAAGCAAAGGTCTAACCAACATAAGAGAAAACACTCTCCTAAGTCTAGCCACTATAAAGGTTTAAAGATTGGGAAAGGTGTTAAAAGAAATGGTGGTTTACTCAATGCTTTTAAAAAGAAAAGTCTCATCAACGTATAAAAGTAATAATTAAAGAAAGGAAGAAAATATATGTCAGAAAATACTATATCAAATGAAGAATGGAATACATTAATAAAGTTAGGTAAAGATATTCAAGGCACTTTTATTCATGGCGATCCTAATGGTCATGGTGTCCCAAGTTTTACCAATCGAATGGCACTATTAGATATGTTCAAGGAATATTTAGAAATTCATAATATCACAACATATCACAACAACGTAAAGACTTATAAATAGTAATAATCAAAGTTAGGCATGATCTTCGTGCCTAATCTTGAATATTGCAACAACAGAATGAAAGGAGATGTTATGCAAGAAACTGAAAAAATGTGGGGTACTAAATACTACGGACAACTTAAGGGGTTCGCAATATCGAATGTAGAGTTTGTTTATTGTGATAGCACCGACAGTTACTTTCCTACTTTTGTTATGAAAAAGAAAGGTTATGAAACTATCAAAGTTGAAGTATCAAGAGATGAAGAAGGCAACGGAGGTGGCTTTCTATTTATATCGGAAAATAAATGAGAGAAGAATTGCAAAGTAGTTTTATTCCTCTAGCGAAATCGTTAGAGGAATATCTCCAACACCATCTTGATATTATAACAGATAGTGATTGGTTCGCAGAATTAGTTGAAGAGAAAGTTAATAAAATTTTAGAAGAAAGGAAAAATAATGGGTAGATATTATAACGGAGATATTGAAGGTAAGTTTTGGTTTGCAGTTCAATCAAGTGATGATGCAGATTTCTTTGGTCAACAAGGAGAAGCAAGGTTTTTAAATTATTACTTTGATGCAGAGGACTTGCCGAAAATAGAAGCAGGTATCAAGAAATGCAAACAATATTTAGGCTCACTTTTAGAAACACTAAATAAATTTTTTGATGAAAATAACGGATACAATAACAAGATGTTAGTTGATTATTTAAATGAAGCTCATGCTTCAGAAAACTTACCAACAAAAAAGTTTACCGAACAAGGGGTAAAGCATTATTTAGAATGGTATGCAAGACTTGGGTTAGGTGAACAAATCTTGGATTGTGTTAAAGAAAAAGGCGAGTGCCAATTCGAAGCAGAGTTATAATCGAGGGTATGTCCGAGAGGTTAGGAGATGGTCTGCAAAACCATTTACGAGGGTTCAAATCCCTCTACCCTCTCCAACAATAGGAGTAAAAATGGAAAATAATATAGACATTAATCAGTACATACAATTTGATGAAAAAGTTTGTGATATGATAATTTATTTTAATAAAAATAAATTTCTTGCAGATGCTTTAGAGTATTTACAAAACGATAACCAAGATTATCAAATTATAGTAGAGGAGTAAAAATGGAAGAGAAAATAAAATTTAAAACTAATATTCCAGATGGATATTTTGAAAAGTCTAAAGGTATTGATGTTTATATAGATAGTGGAGTTCATTTAAAAGGATTTTCAGAGCTTACAGAAGAAGCAAAAGAATTGGCAAAGAAAAGATTTATAGATGAAATAAAAAACGACACTCTTGTTTTAGTATGGGATACATACGAAGAAGGAGATTATTGATGCTCAAGCATTTAGATTTATGTAGTGGTATTGGTGGCTTTGCCGTAGGTTTTTCTATGGCAGAGTTATCAGAGCCTATCGCTTTTTGCGACACAGACAAGTTTTGTCAGAAAGTTCTTGCCAAAAACTTTCCTAATATTCCAATCTATGATGATGTAAAGGAGATCGCAGATGACCCAACCAGATTTATTTCAGAACGACCAGATATCCTCACGGCAGGTTATCCGTGTCAACCATTCTCAACGAGTGGTAAAAGGGGAGGCACAGAAGACCCTCGCCACATCTTTCCGTACTTGCATAAACTTATTAAACAAATCAGACCCACTTATTGCGTTTTCGAAAATGTTTATGGACACCTCTCATTGGGACTTGACGAGGTACTCTTTGCAATGGAAAGCCTCAACTACCACACGAGGACATTTGTACTTTCGTCTAGTTCAATCGGAGCTAGACACAAACGAGAAAGATTATGGATCATCTGTAGAAACTTGGGCGACCCCCACGACTATGGATTCTTTGCCGCCGAGAAGTGCAGAGGCAACGAAGAAGATGCAAGAGGGACACAGAAAGGGTCGCAAGAGACCGAGCAATCTGAGGGAGCAAGTCGATCCGAAGACAATGGAGATGTATCCAACACCGACAACAAAAGGTTTCGGTCATGCCTCAGAGGGTCAGACAATGATGTTCAGAAGGAAAGTGGAGAACGGAGAACTGACGGAAGCAGAGGCACAAGCCATGATGAACGGAGTAACTTTGAGACCACCGAGAATGGAAGAGTGGAATTATCCAACACCGACATCAAGTTTAAAGAAGCACAGTTACAACGGCAACAAGGACTTTTGGGAGAACCGAGTGGAGAAGGGGAGACAGATGGACTTGGGAATGAAGATGTATCAAACGGAAGGAGACGGAAGGTTGAACTGCGATTGGACGGAGTGGTTGATGGGGTATCCTATTGGTTGGACGAACCTAGAGGAGTCCCAAGAATAGTTGTCGATCAGAAAGATAGAGCCAACAGACTCAAGTCATTGGGTAATGCGATAGTTCCCCAGAACGCAAAATTAATTGGAATAGCAATAAAAAAAGAACTAGGCTTGACTTGAGTATATATTTTAAATTATCCTTGGATTGCACGGAGCAATATCGGGAATTGCTATTTGCCCAGGTTGGAGAGAGCTTTTACTTTCCCCTTTCTCTCTTCAACCACCTTGAAGTCTCCGTCAATGAACGCAGAGGGGTAGCTTTTACGAAGTTCAGAAAGTCTAGCAACAATTTCATCACGAGAAAGTTTATCTAAATTATGTATAACATTAGTTTCTCTCTTATCAATAGCAAGACCACCGAGTGCAGACCTATACTTTTCTGCATTAACGGCTGCCGAAAACTGTCCAGATTCTTCTGCACCTTTCGACAGATCTGCAAACCTTTTGAGTTGACCCATGAGAGTTACACCATATTTTCTTTCTCTAGCTTCACGAAGTTCTTTAATATATTCAGTTACCAGAGGAAAATCTCTACCATTAAGAAGCAGACTCGCAGTCTTACGAGCTTGACCTTCAGAGTATCCAGACTTTCTAGCACACTCGGAGTTGGAGTATGTTCCTTCGACAATATATTTACAAAAAGTTTTCTGACGATTAGTAAGTGCCATGAGCCCATAGTAGAGTTTCTACCATATTTTTGCAAGAGCAAAGCCAAAAATATGACGCGGTCGGCTTTAAACTGTAGAAAGTGTAACCAAAGTGTAGAAAAGACATCTAGTGTCACCAAGGGTTACAGAGTGTTTTCTACGTTTCTACACTTTCTACACCTATTTTTAAAAAATTTTATTAAACAAAAAAATATGGGAGAAACACTATGTATAAAGCAATATTAACAGTATGCCTCTTGAACCACGCACCACATATCGAGACAGATTGTTTCAATGTTTATGATTTACAAGCACCAAAAGGTTATAATAAAATCAATGATTGTTATGACAGAGCGAGTGAGATGTTAGTTTTAGTGAGAGATAGAATGACCTATCCTCATGCAATTAGAGTACAATGTTTAATAGAAGGAGATAAGCATGGATCGTGATCAAACAATACTAACAGAAGATGGTTCATCAGAAGAGCCAAGAAAACTTTTTTTGTGCGAGAGATGTAAGGTTGCTCTCAAACGAATAGAACTGAAAGGATTATATCAATGTCCAGTATGTTTTACAGTAACGGAACAAGAATGAGATTTGAAGACAAATTAAAATGTTCCAAGTGCCAAGCTGCAATGCGAAAGATCGGAGTAAAATTCGAGAACTTAGAAGTAGTCGAGGTTCACAAGTGCTTGGCTTGTGGTAAAAGAAGAACAAGAAAGGCGAAGGACTTAGCCATTAGATCAAGTCCGATATTGGAGGAAAGAGATGTTTAAAGCAGTAGCATTAATATGTAGTGTGTGGATCGCAGACGGAAGAGCAAAGCAAGAATGTTTTACCCACACATTTGATTGGGAGTTTCAAACAAGAAAAGAATGTCAGTTGAGACTTCTTCGTTATCGAGCCAAGGAACAACCTGCATACCACAATGTAATCTTAGATGAGTGCGTAGAAAATAAATAAATTTTTTATATATTCCTTGCTTGACTTATTCTGTCCCAAGTCTTATATATAATATAAGATAAAATTTAATTTAAAGGAGATGTTATGGGAGGAGTAAAAAGACTTTGGGAAGAGGACTTAGAACAGACAGTTGAAGATGCTGTTCACGGCGTGATAACTAAAAGAGAAGCCAAAGATAAATTATTCAGTTTATTAGGTGATCTTCACGACTCTGGCGAACTAGAATGGATAGAAGAAGAGATGGGCGCTATAGATGAGCCACAGAAATTTAAAGTCATCAATGTTCACGAGAATGTTTATAACGATCTGAAGTCAATGGCAAAAGAAGAAAAGAGAACGATTGCAGCGACAGTTGCTTTATCTACAAGCAAAGCAAGATACAAGTTCAGAAGAGATATAGAAGAAAGAGACAGACAAGTACCACACAACGATCATGCTGTTAGAGTTCCAGAGTATACAGAGGAACAGAAAGAACAAGCTAGAAAACAACATGAAATTGATAAAAAGAAATTAGAAGAAAGTTCTGACTTCCCATTTTAATAAGGAGGATTAAATGGAAGATGAAAATAGAAAATATAATCAAGAGAAATTAATATCTCACGAAGTAAGATGCTATAACTGTCAGAAGTTATCGAAGAAGCATATCTTTACAACAAGACTTATGGGGCCGAATGAAAATTTGCCCTATGGTCTTGAGGTTATAAAGTATGAAGATATTCGCCTTGGTACGATAACCAAGAGAAAATATACAGTATGGGATAAGAAGTATGTGATGAATAAAGGTTTCTTTTGTAGTTCCAAGTGTGGAGTTATATATGCAAACAAGCATATAGAAAATTTACAGAGGAGAGGTAAAACTATATCACCTAATCCAAATGGTGGTGGTAGTCGTGTCGTTGACATGAACCATAAGTTAAATCAACTCAAAGATAAGAAGTGGTAAGCATGGCTCAATCTCATATGAAATTATCTCAGAAAGAGATTAAACTATGTATCAAGAGCACCAAGTTGTTTTTAGAAAAATTTGATGCCGAAAATAATTTAGACTATTACCCTTATAATTCTGAGGTAGCGACAGAAAGAAGGCACATGGTTGACTTTATAGGTAAGTTGCAAAATGAGTTGAGGGTAAGAGAGATGCGACCACATAAAGTTACGACATGAGTGTAGACTTTCTTTATAAAACCAAACCTTACAAACACCAGGAAGATGCTCTTCATAAAAGTTATGACAAAGAAAACTTTGCATACTTCATGGAGATGGGGTGTGGTAAGTCAAAGGTTTTGATTGATAACATTGCTTGGCTTTATTGGAATAGTAAAATAGATACTGCGATTGTTGTAGCACCAAAAGGTGTGTATACGAATTGGAAGAACAACGAGATACCTGCACACTTAGCAGATTGCATAACTCCAAAGGTATATACATGGAAGTCCACTCTTAACAAACGAGAACAAGCAGACTTAAAAAGCTCCGTGGGCGGTGAAGCAAGAAGACATTTGCGAATACTACTCGTCAATGTTGAGGCATTTGCTTCAAAGAAAGTGTTTCAGTTTTTGGAGATGTTTACCCACAGAAGTCAATTTTTACTTGCCGTTGATGAGTCAACTACAATCAAGAACATCAAGGCGAAGAGAACCAAGGCGCTGATAAAATTTGCTGAAGGAGCAAAGTACAAAAGAATACTAACAGGTGCTCCGATAACCAAGTCGCCACTCGATTTATATTCACAGTTCTTATTTATGTCCCCAAAAATTTTGGGGTTTGAATCTTATTGGTCGTTCCAAGGACGATATGCCGTGATCGTGAATAGGAAGATGGGATCACATCAGTTTAACCAGGTTGTTGGTTATAAGAATC
>VTLG01008043.1_pt1 | contig 18662 bp, 18 predicted proteins | sample 4694571 | NCBI WGS metagenome assembly VTLG01 (sample SAMN12604809, study PRJNA352737) | marine metagenome | biome: ENVO:00000447; feature: ENVO:00000209|ENVO:00000569|ENVO:01000036; material: ENVO:00002151; isolation source: viral sequences binned using virsorter ...
AATGAAGTATACATTAAAGTAGAAACAGAACCAAATATTGCAAGAGAACTTTCAGACTTTTTTACCTTTGAAGTGCCTGGCGCAAGATTCATGCCCACATATAAAAATCGTATATGGGATGGGAAAATACGTCTTTTCAATCAAATGAGTGGTGAAATATACTTTGGTCTTGTTTCATATATTGAAGAATTTGCAAAACGTAACGATATAAGTATTGAATATAAAGAAGGAGTACAAAATGAAGGAGAACATAGAGCTACAGTCTTGGGTGGATTTATTAGAAGAGTGTCACCTAAGTCCAAAGGAAAGACTTTACAGATTCGTGATTACCAGATGGACGCATTTACTCATGCAGTCAGAAACAATAGGAGCCTTCTTCTTAGTCCTACTGCTAGTGGTAAGTCGCTTGTAATTTATTTATTGAGTAGATGGTATGAGTCTAACAGAGTCCTTATACTTGTTCCTACAACATCTCTTGTGGAACAGATGTACTCCGATTTTCTTGATTATGGTTATCTGGAAGCAAAGATGCAAAAGATATATCAAGGACACTCTAGAGAAATTACAAAAGAAGTAACTATATCCACATGGCAATCTCTTTACAAAATGCCAAGAAAATTCTTTGAACAATTTGGTTGTATTCTTGGTGATGAAGTACATTTATTTAAAGCCAAATCACTTACAAATATAATGAACAAAATGCATTTAACCCAGTATCGTCATGGTTTTACTGGTACACTTGATGGTATGCAAACACACAGATTAGTATTAGAGGGATTGTTTGGTTCTGTAAATAAGGTGGTATCAACTAAAGAATTAATGGATAAGAAAACACTTGCAAAATTAAATATCCAATGTATAGTATTACAATATCCAGATAAAGATAAAAAGTTTATGAAAGACCAGAGTTATCAAGATGAAGTTGATTTACTAGTTCGTGATACAAGAAGAAATAAATTCATTATCAACTTGACAACACACTTAAAAGGTAATACACTATTATTATTTCAATTTGTAGAAAAACATGGAGCTGTTCTTTATGATATGTTAAAAGATTTAGATAGAAAAGTCTTTTATGTACATGGTGGAACAGATACACAAACAAGGGAGAATATTCGTGAAATTACAGAAAAAGAAAAAAGTGCAATCATTGTCGCATCATATGGTACTTTCTCTACTGGCATTAACATTCGCAATCTTCATAATGTGGTCTTTAGTAGTCCAAGCAAGTCACGAATTAGAGTGTTACAATCAATCGGTAGAGGGTTGCGACAAGGTACTGACAAATCCACCGCCACTCTTTTCGATATAGCTGATGACTTATCTTGGAAATCAAAACAGAACTTTACACTTCGACATTTCATGGAACGAATAAATATCTATAATGAGGAAGAATTTGATTATACTATCAAAAACTTACCCATAGAAAGTTAAACACATGGAAACAAAAATTTTAAAACTTACAAATGGTGATGAAATTATAACTACACTAAGTAATCAAAAAGATGGAACTGTAACTGCACACAATCCACTAAAGATTAATTCTTTACCTAAAATATCTAGACAAGGAATAGAAGAAACTATGGCTCTATCTCGTTGGGTATCTTATGGTGATACGGAAAAGTGTGATATCATTAAAAACAATATTGTTGCAGTAGCATCTGCATCCATTGGTATTTCTAAATTTTATGAATATTGTGTTACCAAAATGAAAAAGGGAAGTGAAAGTTTCTCTGTTCGTGAACCGACAGATGAACAACTAGCAAAGTTGGAAAATGAATTAGATGAAGATTTAATAGATGAATATGATAATGTTAACCCTAGTAAAACTATACATTAATACAATTATCTTCAACCCTAGCATAGAGAATATAACAGTTTGTCAAGTCAGAGTCAAGTAAAAAACAAAAAAATATTTACTTGACTTTAACTTGTAATTCTGATATTGTATATATAACTTTTAATTAAGGATGGAGTCGTGCCAAAATCAAAAACTAAAAAACCACATTATGTAAATAACAAAGAATTTTTACAAGCGATGATAGAATGGAATGACCGTTGTAAGAAAGCCAAAGAAGATGGAAAATCTATACCACAAGTAACTAATTATATTGGTGAATGTTTTCTAAAGATTGCAAATCATTTATCTTATCGTCCAAATTTTATAAACTATACCTATCGTGAAGAGATGATTAGTGATGGTATTGAAAACTGTTTACAATATGTACACAACTTCAATCCAGAAAAATCAGATAATCCGTTTGCATATTTTACACAGATTATCTACTATGCATTTCTTAGACGAATACAAAAAGAAAAGAAACAAGCTCATGTGAAAAACAAAATGATTGAAAATATGACAATTGATGAAAACTTAATTGATGGTGGAAATGGAGAGTTTGAGAATCCTTACGTTGATTATCTACAGAAGAATTTTTTACCAGCAGAAGACGTTTACAAACCCAAGAAGAAGAAAGAAAAACCAAAAGGATTAGAATTATTTTATAATGAAGATAGCACTGATAACTGATACACACTTTGGTGCGAGAAATGATAGTATACCGTTTAACGAATACTTTTACAAGTTTTGGGAAGAGATATTTTTTCCATACATTGATAAAAAAGGTATTGACACAATCATTCATTTAGGTGATACTATGGACAGACGTAAGTTTGTTTCATATAAGATTGCAAATGATTTTCGCACACGATTCCTTCAACCAATTATAGACAGAAATATTGATACACATATTCTTATTGGTAATCATGATACCTATTACAAGAATACAAATGAGGTAAATTCTCTTGCAGAATTGGTTGGAACTAAACATAATAATATTAAATTTTATGAAGAGAACTGCACTGTAAACTTTGGTAATGTTCCAATCTTTTTCTGTCCTTGGATTAATGCAGAAAACTATGGTTCAACTATGAAAGGTATTCAAGCTACTAATGCAGATGTTTGTATGGGTCATCTTGAAGTAAATGGTTTTGAAATGCATAAAGGTCATTTCTCTGAGAATGGTTATCCTAAAGAAGTATTCAATAAATTTAATACTGTATTCTCTGGACATTTTCATAAAAAGTCTGATGATGGTAAAATATATTATTTGGGTGCAACATATCAAATGACATGGAGTGATGATAACTGTCCTAAAGGTTTTCATATCTTTGATACAGTAGATAAAACATTAGAAAGAATTGTAAATCCATATACTATATTTGAAAAGATTTATTATGATGATACTACTACAGATTATAGTAAAATAGATGTTTCTCAATATAAAGATAAGTTTATAAAACTTGTAGTTGTTAATAAGAAAGACTTATATCAGTTTGATAGATTTACCGATAGGTTGTTACAAGAACAAACTCATGAGGTAAAGATTGTTGAGGACTTTTCTGACTTAGATGCGACTAATGTATCAGATGATATTGCAGAGAATACTCAAGATACAACTACACTCTTAGAAAAGTACATTGATGAACTTGATGTTGACTTAAATAAAGAACGACTAAAAAATACTATGAAAGCGCTTTATCTAGAAGCTTGTGATATGGAGATATAATGGTAATATTTACTAAAGTGAGATGGAAAAACTTTTTATCAACTGGAAATACTTTAACTGAAATACAACTTGACCAAAATCCATCTACACTTGTTGTAGGTGAAAATGGTGCTGGTAAATCAACTATTCTTGATGCGTTGTGTTTTGCGTTGTTCAATAAACCATTTAGACAAATTAGTAAATCTCAACTATTAAATTCTATTAATCAGAGAGAAGCCGTAGTAGAAGTAGAATTCAATACTCAAAATAAAGTGATAAAAATTGTTCGTGGTATCAAACCTAATGTATTTGAAATCTATGTAGATGGTGTGATGATAAATCAAAATGCAAATGCAAAAGATTATCAGAAACATCTAGAACAACAAATTCTTAAATTTAATTATCGTTCATTTACACAAGTAGTAATACTTGGTAGTTCTACTTTTATACCTTTCATGCAATTAAGGTCACAAGCTAGAAGAGAAGTTGTAGAGGATATTTTAGATATTAAAATATTTTCCTTAATGAATCTTGTTCTTAAAACAAAAGTAAGAGAAGTAAATACAAACCTTACTGATACTAAGTATTCTCATGATTTAACTGAAAATAAAATTGAGCTACAGGAAAAATATATTGAAGATTCTAAAAACAATAGGGATAATCTTCTTACTGAAAAAACAAATCTTATATCAAATAATGAAGAAGAAATCTTTGAAAACAAAAAAAGAGAAACGGAATTACAACAATCCACCAACACCTTTTTGGAAGCGATGAAAGGTGAAGATGTTGTCATTACAAAAAGAGATAAATTAAAAGATGTTCAGTTTTCTTTGAAAGATAAACACAATCGTGAAAGTACATTAATTACATTCTTTGAAGAGAATGATGAATGTCCAACTTGTGAACAACATATTGATAAAACTTTCAAATCAGAGAAGATTAAACAGAACCAAACTTCAGTTACAAAACTAGAAGAAGGTTTAAATAAAATGTCTGATGAGATGAAAAAGGTAGAGAACAAACTAAAAGAATATAAGAAACTCTCTGGGGCTATACAAAAGAATGAAGTTGAAATAGGAAAGTATCGTAGTACCATAACTCAATTAGAAAAGTTTAATTCAAAATTAGATACAGAAATAAAACAAATTCTTGAAAATGAAGTTGGAAAAGAAGATATAAAAAGACTTGACAAACTGAAAGAAAAGTTGTATAGTTTAGATTCAACCTCAAAAAAGTACAAAGAAGAATTGTTTTATTTTGACGTTGCTAGAAACTTGTTACAAGATTCTGGTATCAAAACAAAGATTGTTAAACAGTATCTACCAATTATGAATAAACTTGTCAACACTTATTTGTCTTCTATGGATTTCTTCTGTAATTTTAATCTAGATGAAAATTTTAATGAAACTATCAAGTCTAGATATCGTGATGACTTTTCATACGCAAACTTTTCAGAAGGTGAGAAGATGCGTATTGACCTTGCATTATTATTTACATGGAGAGCTATTGCAAAGATGAAAAACTCTACAAATACAAATCTTTTAATATTAGATGAGATATTTGATAGTTCACTAGATGCATCTGGTACAGATGATTTTCTTAAAATATTAAATACGTTTGATAAAGAAAATGTATTTGTAATATCACATAAACAAGATATGTTATTTGATAAATTTAGACACACAATAAAATTTGAAAAGAATAGGAACTTTAGTCATGTTGTTACTTAATGGAGATTGCATTGAAGAAATGCAAAAACTTATAGATGATGGTAAACAAGTAGATTCCGTAGTTACAGACCCACCATACCATTTAACATCTATTGTAAAAAGATTTGGTAAAGAGGGTTCTGCACCAGCACAGTTTGGAACAGATGGCGCATTTAAAAGAGCATCAACTGGATTTATGGGTAAAGAATGGGATGGTGGAGATATTGCATTTCGTAAAGAAACTTGGGAACTTGCATATAAACTTTTGAAGCCAGGTGGACATCTACTTGCTTTTTCTGCATCAAGAAATTATCATAGAATGGCAGTTGCAATAGAAGATGCTGGTTTTGAAATTCGTGACCAAATTATGTGGTTGTATGGTTCTGGGTTTCCAAAGAGTTTAAATATTGGAAAAGCTGTTGATAAGAAACAAGGTAATGATAGAGAAGTTGTGGGAACAATAGAAAGAGGTAGTGTTGAAGATGCGATTGCAAAAGGTGTAGGATATACTGCTGACCCAGCAAATCAAAACAACAAAGCAATATTTGGATATGGAACTGAAACAGTAACAAAAGGTAATTCTGAATACGAGGGTTGGGGAACTGCACTTAAGCCTGCACACGAACCTATCGTGATGGCAAGAAAACCACTTGAGGGTACAAATATAGATAATGTGTTGAAGTATGGAACTGGTGGTATCAACATTGATGGTTGTAGAATAGAAGGTAATGATGCAAAATATCCAGATACGAATCCAGATTTTCGTGACCAAGGCAAGAAATCAAAAGAAGCAATTGGTATAGATAAATTAAGTTTTGGTCAAGTACAAAACGCAGAAAGAAAAAAAGTAGTTCGTAAATCAAGAAGTGGAGATGGGGTGTGGACAAATAACAACTCTGGTATGAAAGCAGAGGGAACAGAATTTGCAGATGCAGACCCCAGAGGTAGATTTCCAGCAAATGTTATGCATGATGGAAGTGATGTTGTGAAAGATATATTTCCAAATAGTAAACTTGGTTCATCTAAACCACACATTGTAAAATCAAATATAGAAAAGTATGAGGGTTGGGGTAATATATCTAATAAAAATGAAATGGTAGGATATGGAGATGAAGGTTCAGCTGCAAGATACTTCTATTGTCCAAAAGTATCAAAGAATGAAAGAAACAATGCAGAAAAGAATACACACCCCACAGTAAAACCAGTTGAATTAATGAAATACCTTTGTAGATTAGTTACACCAAAAGGTGGTACTGTACTTGACCCATTTATGGGAAGTGGTTCTACAGGAATGGCTGCAAAAGATGAGGGGTTTGATTTTATCGGTATTGAAAAAGAAAAAGAATACTTTGATATTTGTCAATCAAGAATTAAAAAAACTGCACCATTAATGGACTTTTTTACTTGAGACTTTGTTCTAAGAACATGGTATATTATATACATAATAAAGAATCAGTCATAAAATAAAGGAGAGAAAATATGGCACATATGGTAGAAACAATGGCATACGCTGGTGAGTTGCCTTGGCATGGTCTTGGTGTAAAAGTCATTGATGACTTATCACCAGAACAAATGATGGAAAAAGCAGGAGTTAATTGGTCTGTTGAAAAACAAGATATGGTTACTTCTGGTGGTTCGACTGTTAAAAACAAACAAGCACTTGTACGGTCATCAGACGGTTTAGTTCTTGATGTAGTTGGTAAAGGTTGGAATCCAGTTCAGAACGCAGATGCTTTCAATTTCTTTGAAGAGTATGTTCGTGCTGGTGAAATGCAGATGCACACTGCTGGTTCACTGAATGATGGTAAGATGGTCTGGGCTCTTGCAAAGACTAACGAGTCATTTGAACTTTTCAATGGTGATGTTACAGAGAATTACTTTCTGTTCTCAAATCCACATGAGTTTGGTAAAGCGATTGATATTCGTATGACACCAATTCGTGTAGTTTGCAATAACACACTTACTCTTTCACTATCACAAGATAGTAATGCAATGGTAAAAGTTAATCACCGAAAAGAGTTTGACTCTGCTGAGGTTAAAGAACAAATGGGTATCGCAAAAGAAAAAATGGAACAGTACAAGTCAATGGCTGAGTTCCTTGGTTCTAAACCCTATACTTCTGAAAATATCGTTCAGTACTTCAATGAAGTGTTTGGTTCGCCTGCAAAGGAAAAAGTAGACGGTGTTCTTCCATTTACTTCCAACAATGCGAAAATCGCTATGGAACATTTGGATACACAACCTGGCGCTAACTTTGCACAAGGTTCATTCTGGAACGCCTTCAATACTGTCACTTACATGACAGACCATATTCAAGGACGTTCAAATGATGGACGAATGACTTCATCATGGTATGGACGAAATCGTAGGGTCAAGTTAAAAGCACTTGATAAAGCTCTGGAATATGCAGAAGCTGCCTAAAAAAAGTTTTGTGTGGGGGTTGATTTTTAGAAATTAATCCCCATATAAATAGTAGTGATAATGTCCATTACAAGGCCTTCATAGACCTAGTATCGTTAGACATAGATACAGTGATGGTACAGAGATGGTAAGACATCTTAGGATTTATCGGTGCGGCCCACCGACATTATCACGAAAGTAAATGCCTTTTAGGGTTTACTTAAAATTTAATCTTGCTTAAAAGGAGATAAAAAATGAATAGTTTAAGCACATTTAGAAACGCTCTTCAAGCGTTTGATACAAATCAATTAACACCATATGCAGTTGGGTTTGACCGACAATTTGATAGATTGTGGGATTATGCAACTCATCAAGCAGAATCTACAGGGTTTCCACCTTATAATATTGTAAAAGATGGTGACTATAATTTTACTATTGAAATGGCTCTTGCTGGTTACAGTAAGAAAGATATTGATGTAGAAGTTGCTGATGGTGTACTTACAATAAAGTCTATCAAAGAATCTAATACAGATGATGATAAACTTTATCGTGGAATTGCAAATAGACAATTCACTAGAAAATTTACTCTTGCAGATGATATCGTTGTAAAAGATGGTTCATTACAAGATGGTATGTTACGAGTTGAATTGGAAAGAGTAGTTCCAGAGGAAAAGAAACCTCGACAAATTACTATCAAATAATTGATAAAAATACTAAGGGGTGACTTGACATCACCCCTTTTTTATGTTATAGTCTATACAATTATATTATGGAGTTTATTTTGAAATTATTCAAAAAACAAGAGCCAGTTATTTCTACTGAAGAAAATCCGATTGAATACAAATATCAAGAAGATAGGATTTTAAAAGAACTTGCTGAGTATATTAATAAAACATATGACCAGCATTATTCCCAAAACAAATATCAAGCAACAGAATTTATCCTAGATGCTGGTCACGGCCGTGGTTTCTGTATTGGTAATATTTTAAAGTATGCCCAGAGATATGGTAAAAAGGGAACTAGAGAAGATGCAAGAAAAGACTTGCTTAAAGTAATCCATTATGGTATAATCGCATTACACAATCACGATAAGGAGAAAGATTAATATGAAACTTAGTAATGATACAAGAGATGTATTGAAGAACTATTCTACTATCAATGCAAATCTTTTAGTGAACTCTGGTAATAAACTTGCAACAATGTCACAAATGAAAAACATTGTTTCAATCGCAACATTACCAGATACTTTTGAAACCGACTTTGCAATTTATGATTTGAATGAATTCTTATCTGCAATGTCATTGTTTGATGACCCAGAACTGAACTTTGGTGAAAGTAGTGTCCAAATTTCACAAGGTGGTCAATCCTTAAAGTATTTTTATTCTGACCCAACTGTAGTTACTACACCAAAATCAGATATTACAATGCCTGAACCAGATGCAGTGTTTACTTTAAAACAAAGTGTTTTCAATCAAATAAGTAAAGCATCAGCTGTTCTTGGTGGACAAGATATGGTTTTAGATGTTAATAGTGAAGGTGTAATGACCTTAATGGTTTCAGATAGGAAAAATGATACCTCAAATAGTTTTAGTGTTGAAGTTGGAGAAGGTGGTACACCAAACCAGAAATTCTATTTTAAAGTAGAAAATCTAAAATTACTTTCTGGTGATTATGAAGTAAAAGTATCATCAAAAGGTATATCTAATTTCAAAAATGTAAATAAAGACATTCAATACTTTATTGCACTAGAAACTGCTTGAGGACTAATTTATGAATGAAATATTATGGGTAGAGAAGTATCGCCCAAACACTATTGGTGAATCGATACTTCCAATTGAATTGAAAAAAACATTTCAACAGTTTGTAGATAATGGTGATTGTCCTAATCTATTATTGTCTGGTTCTGCTGGGTGTGGTAAGACTACAGTTGCAAAAGCAATGTTGGAACAACTTGGTTGTACCTACATGATGATAAATGGTTCTGAGGAATCTGGTATTGATGTACTACGAAACAAAATCAAAAACTTTGCATCTACTGTCTCTATGGATGGTAAACGTAAATATGTTATTCTTGATGAAGCAGATTATCTAAATCCACAATCAACTCAACCAGCTCTTCGTGGTTTTATAGAAGAGTTTAGTAAGAACTGTGGATTTATTCTAACTTGTAACTTTCGTAATCGTATTATAGAACCATTACATAGTCGTTGTTCTACTATTGAGTTTCGTATTCCCTCTGAAGAAAAACCACAACTTGCAATGGACTTCATGAATAGATGTGAAGTAATCCTAAATAATGAACAGATACACTACAATAAAAAGGTAGTTGCATCTCTTATTCAAAAGTTTTTTCCAGATTGGAGAAGGGTACTGAATGAGTTGCAAAGATACTCTGCAAGTGGGAAAATTGATGCTGGAATACTCGTTAACTTATCTGAAGACTCAGTTAAAGAACTTTTATCGTTTCTTAAAAACAAAGAGTTTACCAATGTTCGTAGATGGATTGTCAACAATCTTGATAATGACCCAAGCCGTATTTATCGTAGGATTTACGATTCCCTTTATGATAATCTGGATTCTTCTACTATTCCCCACGCTGTTATTATACTTGCTGATTACAGTTACAAGTCCGCCTTTGTCGCAGACCAAGAAATCAACCTTTTGGCGTGTATGACAGAACTTATGACACAAGTAAAGTTTAAGTAATGGCTTACGAACTGAAAGAATATTTAAAATCTATCAATACTACCAAACAAAACGTGATGGATAGTGATGATAAAGTGTGGGAAAAACGATACCCATCATTCATTATAAACAAATGTCTTGCACCGTTTAATGATACAATTATGTTAGTAAATGAGATGAACTTCCACCATCATCTTGATAACAAACTCCAATATGATTTTTTACTAAATAGTCTAAGGAAGCAGAATAGATATGCTTCTTGGATGAAGGCGAGTAAAACTAAGAATCTAGAGTATGTTAAAGAATACTTTGGTTATAATAATGAAAAAGCAAGGTCTGTATTAAATATACTAGATGATGAACAAATCGCTTTCATTAAAAAGAAATTGAATAAAGGTGGAAAAAATGAATGAAGTATTATGGAAACCAGACCAGATGCTTGAGGTGAATTTAAACGAACCAGATGATTTTTTAAAGGTTCGTGAAACTCTTTCTCGCATTGGGGTGGCCTCTCGTAAGAGTAAAACCCTTTATCAATCCTGTCATATTTTACATAAACAAGGTAAATACTATATTGTGCATTTTAAAGAATTGTTTGCACTAGATGGTAAAGATACTAATATATCAGAAAATGATATTGCAAGAAGAAATACAATTGCAAATCTACTATCTGATTGGGGATTGGTGAAGGTGCCAATTGGTAGTAGTGTAGAATCTGCACCACTATCACAAATTAAGGTCATTTCGTTTAAAGAAAAAAACGAATGGAACTTAGAAACAAAATATAACATAGGAAAGAAAAAGGAAGACTAAAATGAAAGTTGGTGAATTTATTATTGAAGCTGCAAAGAAACAAGCAGAAGGTGTAGTTGCAGTACACAAAGCAAATATTGAAGTTTATAAAACAATGCCTGCTGGTATTGGTGAACATTCAGATGTTACAGAAGCAGTAATTGCAGAGTTGGATAAACTTGCGGCTGCAAATGATAGACTTGAAATGATAGAAAAGTATTTCACAAAGGACTAATTAAATGTTAGAGGGTGTTGCAGTTGAAACAGAAAGCAGTGTAATTTCTTTAAGAGATTATATTGCAGAGCAAGCTCCAGAGAAACCATATAAGTTACTTATACTTTCTCATGATGACCCATTAGACCCAAATGAAACTGCACCTATGATTAAGAAAAAAGCAGAGGAACTTGGTATTACTGTTTTTCTCGCAGAACTTATGGGTTGTTATATGGAAGATGCAGATGGTGAAAGTAAATTAATATATTCTTATCCAGTTGATGATAAAGGTAAATCAGAACTTCCAGATACAAAAAAAGATGTGGAATATGCAAAACCTTTTAAGATAAATCCAAAAGATACTCTTGTAATGATGCGTGGACTTAATGCAAAGTCTGGTTGTCGTTCTTGGTGGACTATGGCAAGAACATTAGAAAGTTCTGGATACAAAGTTGTTAACTCTGTTTTATGTAATGATATATGCAACGATAAATGGTATAACCAAGTTATCTTTCAACAAAACGATATCAATACACCAAAGACAGTTTTAATTAGACACAAAGAGGGAGCTCCATTCGCTGCTGATAAGTTAGGAGTGAAGTATCCACTTATTCTTAAAACATCAATCGGTTCTCAAGGTGTTGGTGTGATGTTTGTAGAAAGTGAAAAAGCACTTCATGGTATTGTTCAGTTATTATATCGTGAAGATGAATTTATTGATATCTTGTTACAAGAACAAATTAAAACAGATTATGATGTTCGTGTAATTGTAGTCGCTGGAGAAGTTTTAGGTGCAATGAAAAGACCTATTATTGAAGGTGACTTTAGAAGTAATGTATCTCAAGGTTCTGAACCAGAGGTGCATCAACTTACAGAAATAGAAAAGTTTGAATCTGTTAGAGCTGCAAAAGCAGTTGATGGTGATGTGGTTGGAGTTGACTTTATTCCAGCAAAAAATAGGGAAAAGGATAAACCATATTTTATTGAGGTGAATTCTACGCCTGGACTTATGGGTATTGAATCAACTTTTTCTAAATCAGTAATACCAAAAGACTTATATAAAGATGCACTAAAAAAAGAAAAAGGTAAGTTTAGTATTACATCTCAAATTTTAAAAACATATATGAATCGTGATAATTGGACTTGACATTTTAACCAAGAAGTGATATAACTACATTATGCAATTTTATACGAATGTTGCCCAGTGGGGTAACCAAATCTTAGTTCGTGAATACAAAAATGGTGAGAGACTTAATCGTAAGGTTAAGTATTCTCCGACTATGTACGTTCCTGTTCAGAAACAAACTGAATGGAAAACACTTGATGGTAAGTATGTTACACCATACAAGTTTGATACTATCAAAGAAACAAAGTCATTCATAGAACAATACAAACAACAACCTCATCTGGTCTTTGGTCTGGATAGGTTTGCATATACATATCTTTCAGATACATATCCCAACAATGTCAATTGGGATAATGATAAAATCCTAACAGTTACAATCGACATTGAAACAAAAGCAGACAACGGTTTTCCAGACCCAGAGAAGGCTGAGGAAGAGATGCTCGCAATCACCGTTAAAAACCAAACCACAAAAAAGATTATATTGTGGGGTATTGGTGATTTCAAGAATGATAGAGATGACGTTACATATGTAAACTGTTCAAACGAAAACGAATTACTTGCAAACTTCATGAACTTCTGGACTAAACACTATCCAGATGTTGTCACTGGTTGGAATACTGAATTCTTTGATATACCTTATTTGATTAATCGTGTTACCAAGGTTCTTGGTGAAGACAGAGCCAAAGAGTTTTCTCCTTGGGGTTTGATTAGTTCCAGAAAAGTATTTAATCATGGTCGTGACCAACAAGTATATGATATCACTGGTGTTGCAAATCTAGATTATCTACAACTCTATCGTAAGTTTACTTACACAAACCAAGAGAGTTATGCACTTAATCATATTGCATTTGTTGAACTTGGTCAGAAGAAGAATGAAAATCCATATGAAACTTTCCAAGAGTGGTACACAAAAGACTATCAATCTTTCCTAGAATACAATATCGTTGACGTTGAACTTGTTGACCGTCTTGAAGACAAGATGAAGTTACTTGAACTTTGTCTGACTATGGCTTATGAAGCGAAAGTAAACTATGAAGATGTTTTCGGTCAAGTTAAGTATTGGGATGTTCTTATTCACAACTACCTCAAGAACAAAAAGATTGTGATTCCACAAAAGTCTAGTTCTTCCAAGTCAGAAAAGTTTGAAGGTGCATATGTAAAAGAACCACAAGTTGGTCAACATAAATGGGTTATGTCGTTTGACTTGAACTCACTATATCCACATTTGATTATGCAATATAATATGTCACCAGAAACACTTGTCACTGGTGAGTATATGAAACTAACTGTTGACAATATGTTACAAGAGACACAACTTGATATACCAGAAAATACAACTATTACACCAAACGGTGCATTGTATCGTAAAGACAAACTTGGTTTTTTACCAGAGATGATGCAAGAGATTTATAATGACCGTACTGTCTACAAGAAAAAGATGTTGAAAGCAAAACAAGACTATGAGGATACTAAAGACTCCAAGTACCTTAAATATATTAGTCGTTATAACAACATTCAGATGGCTCGAAAGATATCACTAAACTCTGCTTATGGTGCAATTGGTAATCAATACTTTCGTTACTATGACCTTGCGATTGCAGAAGGAATTACAACCGCTGGTCAATTGTCCATTCGTTGGATTGAAAAGAAGATAAATCAATATCTTAATAAATTACTGGAAACTACTAATGAAGATTTCGTTATTGCATCAGATACAGATTCGATATATGTTACTTTTGACAGATTGGTTGATAAAGTGTTCAAGGAAAGAAATAATGTATCAAAAATTGTCAATTTCTTGGACACAATCGCTAGAGAGAAAATTGAACCTTATATTGATAAAAGTTATCAAAGTCTTGCTTCGTATGTAAATGCATATGACCAAAAGATGTTTATGAAAAGAGAAGTGATTGCAGACAAAGGTATCTGGACAGCAAAGAAAAGATATATTCTAAATGCATGGGATGTTGAGGGTGTTCGATACAAAGAACCATCACTCAAGATTATGGGCATTGAGGCTGTTAAATCATCAACGCCTGCACCATGTCGTAAAAAGATTAAGGAAGCATTAACCATAATTATGGGGGGTGATGAAAAACAATTAAATGACTTCCTTATTACATTTCGTGATGAGTTTAATAAGTTACCACCAGAAGAGATTGCGTATCCACGTTCTTGTAATGGTATTCGTAAGTTTCGTTCTGAAAGTTCTATTTTCCAAAAGGGTACACCCATGCATATCAAAGGTGGGTTAGTTTACAACCATTTGGTTAAAGAAAAGAAACTATCACACAAGTATCCTATCATACAAGATGGTGACAAAATTAAATATCTAGAATTACGACAACCAAATCCTATTGGTTGTAATGTCATTTCTTTTATGACAAAAGTTCCAAAAGAACTTGACATTATGAAGTATATAGACTATGATAGTCAATATGAGAAAAGTTTCATAGACCCACTATCTTTTATTACTAATAATATTGGTTGGAAGATTGATAGGTCATTTGGAACTCAAACAACATTAGAGGATTTTTTTAATTAGGAGAAAAAATGCAAAATAATATTTTAGACTATAGTAAATATACTAACAATACTGTTAAGATTGCTGAAAAGGATTTTAGGTTAAGTGCAAAAGCACCATATACACAAGACCATGTTAAGATAAATTCCAAGGATTTCTGGAATCCAAGGTTACGGCCAGAGTGGTTTGATGTTCATCATTTTGGATTGGATTTTGATAAGGTTAGTCTAAGAGAAGCTGACGAACTCAAAGAAGCAAAACTTAAAGGTGATTTACAACCCCAAAGACTTAAAGTTAACCCAGCGAAAAAAGATATAAAATCTGATGTTTCTACTAAAGGTAAGGACATTAGAGAACGTCCTATTATTATCGTAAAAGACAGAGATAGTAAAATAGTTCTTTACATTCAAGATGGAAATACTTTTTATGTTGTTGGTGAGGAACTTGAATTTCCTAATTATTTAACATTAGAATTTTATAAAAATTCTAACTGGACAGAAACAAATGCAATAGCACTAGGTGTTTATTACAATCTTCTTGGAAAACCAAGTGCAGAAGCAGATAGTGATGATATTCAAAATGCTCTAAAAACAATTGCAGAGTCTTCTGAATTTAAAAAGTTACTTAAAAATCCAAATAAGAATTATGAAATTTTATCTAAAAAATTGCATGATTATTGGGAAATGATGCTTGGTGTTAAAAAGAATAAAACTGTTGATATTGCAAATATTATCAATAAAATTATTTTTGGTAAGACAAATAAATCTCAAAAACTAAACCCAACTAATGAAGAGATTAAAAAGGATGCAGTAAAACAAGGCTTGACGGATAATCATATAACTAAGTTTACAATTTATGCAGGCTATCCAGAAAAGGTTGTTACACAACATTGGATGACCGAAAGACTTAAACTTGAAAACTCATCTACTCTATTAAGAACAATATTTAAATTAAGTGGGTCAGAATCACATAATCAAAATTGGTGGATTAGAAAAGCATATAAAGTTATTACAAAAGTAGAAGAATATATGGAATTTCATTCTGGTTCACATAACATGGCAAAATGTGGTATTGCTGGAGTTTATCAAAATCATGTTGCCAGTGAACACAAATTTTCATTGGGTACTATTGTTTCAGTTGAACAAATTAAAAAATGGTATCAAGAACTTGGTATTGAAGAGGAAAATGATAACGAAGAAAATGATACTTTAAATCCGTTTATGAATGATGATTGATAATATATTATATGACTTAGTTGACAGAGATATTAAGGGTAGCGATGTTGCTATCCTTATGGGTGGGGGAACAGATAGTGCTACTCTTTTATTTACTTGTTTACGATTAAATAAGAAACCAGTTGGGTATTCATTTTTTCGTAAAGACAAACCATCTTATGACTCATTAAAGGCAGAGGAAATATGTAAAATATTTAATGTTCCTTTTATTCCTGTGCCTTTACCAGAGGATAACTTAGAAGAAGATTTTAAAACACTTGCAAAAAAATACAATTGTAAAAAGAAGACACAATTTGAATGTATATTCCCTTTTCTTTATGTGTTTCCATTAATAAAAGAAAAATATGTATTAACTGGTGTTGGTGCTGATTCTCATTATGTATTAAGTAAGAAAGGAATGATACATTATAAACATACAGTAGAAAAGATGAATGAGTTTAGATATAACTATTTTTATGGACAAAAGAATCCTGGCGCTCTAGACCAACTTAGACAATTCTGTAAAGAACATGATAAGATATTAAGTGTTCCTTATTTTGAAAAAGAAGTTTATGATTACTTTTATGATAAATCTTGGGAAGAAATAAACAAACCATATCAAAAATATCTGATTAAGAAACAATTTAAAGAGTTTGATAAAATTAAAATTAAACCACACATAAATTACCAATTATGTGCTGAAATTGATGATTTATTTGAAACATTGCTAAATAATAAAGTAATAAACTTTAAAAACAGAAAAAGAGTAATGGATATTTGTAGAGATTGGAAAACACCACCAACAACAAACTTAGAAAATTTTTTCAACTAATACTTGACAATGTTGTTATAACATGGTATTATCAAAACAATTAAAGGATAATGATGAAATATAAACCATACTTATTAAAAGATGTATATGATGCAGCTTCCCAAAAAAAGTTTGATGTAATATCAACTTTTGCTGGTGGGGGTGGTAGTTCTACTGGATATAAACTTGCTGGTGGTAATGTACTTGCAGTAAATGAATTTGTAGAAGAAGCAAGAACTACCTATAATCAAAACTATCCAGAGACTCCAATATTACCAGATGATATTAAAAAGTTATCTGGTCAAGAGTTTTTAGATATTACTGGATTAAAAGCTGGTGAACTTGATGTACTAGATGGTAGTCCACCATGTTCTGCATTTAGTATGGCTGGTAATGTAAGTCATGGTAAAGGTAACTCACATAAAGATGCATTTGGTAAAACTAAAGGTTACAGTGATATTAAAGAAGTAACAAATGTAGAAGATTTATTCTTTGAGTTTCTACGAGTTGCAGATGTTATCAAACCAAAAGTTATTATTGCAGAGAATGTCGCTGGTCTTACTATGGGTGAGGCGAAACAATATTTTAATAAGATACAAAATACATTTGAAGATATTGGTTATGATGTTTGTGCAAAGGTCTTGAATAGTGGATATTTTGGTGTACCACAAACTCGTAATCGTGTTTTCTTTATAGGTCTTAGAAATGATATTACTACAAAAGTTGGTTTGACTTTTATGAATATTCATAGTATATTTCCTAGTGAAAGTCAATCTATGGTTACACTTGGTGAAGCTCTAGATGATTTAGAATATGATGATGAGGAAGTTAAAACATTGACAGAAAAGTTTTCTAGAACTGCATATTGGAGAGATACAGGCAGTAAGATGCCAAATAATCCAGAGAAAGTATTAACTGGAATGGACTATCATCATAAAGGTCATCACTTCAATCTAAAAAGAGTATCACTTAATGCACCAGCTCCTACTCTTACTGCAATGGGTAGTAATGATACAACTGCTGGTGCATTTCATTGGAATGAACCTAGAAAACTTACAATCGGTGAATTGAAAAGAATACAATCTTTACCAGATGATTTTGTTCTCACTGGAAAATGGAATCAAAGGTCTGAACGTATTGGTAGAATGGTGCCACCATTACTATTAAAAGCGATTGCAGACTCAGTATATGATAATGTTATTAAGGAATATAAGAATGGCTGATTTTACTTTTGCACATAGAGAAGAAGGTTTTGATGAACATATTGAAAAATCTATTCGTGGATATTCTAACCTTATAGAAGATGTTGTGTCTTTATCTCGTTATTTTGTAGAAGATGGAACTAATGTTGTAGATATAGGTTGTTCTACTGGAAAGATGACGAAAGCCCTAATAGATTATAATTTAGACCATTCTGAAAAAGCTGCATATATTGGTTTAGAGATTGCAGATGGTTTTGATGATGATTTAAAAAAACGAAAAAAAGAACTTGAATATTATGATTTTGTAGAATTTGCAAAGTTAGATGCTCGTACTTATGAATATGAAAATTGTTCTTTAATTACATCTATTTTTACCTTGCAATTTATGCCGAAATATGATAGAAAAGATTTATTACAAAACATTTATGATGGATTAA
>VTLG01011538.1_pt1 | contig 18661 bp, 14 predicted proteins | sample 4694571 | NCBI WGS metagenome assembly VTLG01 (sample SAMN12604809, study PRJNA352737) | marine metagenome | biome: ENVO:00000447; feature: ENVO:00000209|ENVO:00000569|ENVO:01000036; material: ENVO:00002151; isolation source: viral sequences binned using virsorter ...
TTTAAGCTTAGCTTTAGGACTGCTCTTCGCATTTGGAGTAAACGCACAAAATGCAAAAGGTAATTGGTATGTTGGAACAGGCGACATCGCGAATGTTGCATGGACTGACTGGGCAGTAAGCCCAACAATCGGATACGCAGTAACTGACAATCTAGTATTAGGTGGTTCAGTTTCACATGCAGCCGGAGAAGACATGGATCTTGATTTTAATATAAAATACTTCTTTAGTGGGTATTTTGCAGATATAAATCTTGATGGTTTTAGTACGGATGGTATGGTATTCGGAATAGGTAAAATGTTTGACTTCCATAAAGGATGTTACATTGCACCAGTTTTCAATTACGCATATGATGCGGAAACTTTTAATTTAGGCCTAGGATTTGGCCTTAAGTTTTAATAACTGAGTATTAATTAAAAATTATATTAACATGAAAAATGTATTTAATATGGTAAATGATTTCGTAAAAGGACTTTCGGGTGTTTTTATGGGAATTATTCCATTAGCAATTTTATGGTTTGTATTAACTGGAACTTCTGTTCTAGGATTTGATGTAGTCGCAAATATCACTACTTTATTAGACGCACTAGTTAATGGTGGGTTTATTGGATTAGTTGTATTAGTGATTTTAGCATCATTTTTTACAGATGGTAAATAATTAGTTATTAGCTAAAAAAAGAAAGGCGCCTTAGGGCGCCTTTTTTGGTCTTTTGTTTTTTGTTATATGTATGTTTGAAACATGCAGGTTTCCTAATAAACCGCCTCTGACTAATATTAATCTTTTATTAAGGTTCCTAATAACCTTATTTCCCGTACAATTTATTAACGAGACAATTAAAAAAATTTTAAAAAATGGCAAAAGACATTTTAAAAGAAGCTATCGCTGACGCTAAAGCTGTTCGTGAAGTTGCTCTTGCAAATGCAAAGGCCGCACTAGAAGAAGCTTTTACCCCAAAACTTCAATCTATGCTATCTGCAAAATTATCTGAAGACTTAGATGAAAGTACTGATGAAACTTTAGAAGAATATGGTTCTTATGAAGAAGATGGTAAAGATAAAAAAGACATGGATGAAATGATGTATGATGAAGATGGTCAAGATGAAGAAATGGAAGAAGAAGTTAATCTAGATGAGGAAATTGATTTGGAAGAAATTCTTAACGAATTAGAATTAGAAGAAAGTGATGAAGTTTCAGAAGACACTGTCGATGAAGCTAAAGACAAAGATGACAAAGACTCAATGGAAGAAGCTAAAAAAGATGATGATGATAAGAAGATGGAAGAAGCTAAAGACAAAGATGACAAAGACTCAATGGAAGAAGCTAAAGACAAAGAAGAAGAAATGGAAGAAGGATTCCAATCTAAACCAAATGCAACTGCAGATGATGTTCAAAATGTAACATATAAAGCAGATTATATTTATGAAGATAGTAAAGAATTCGACTTAGATGCTCTTCTTGAAGAAATTAATAATTTAGATGAAAATGAAGAAAACGAAGTTAATGAAGCTGAAGAATCAGTTGAAGAATCAGTTGAAGAAACTAACGAAGCAATAGGAATGGGACTAGCTGGTATAGCTAGTTTAGTAGCTGCTGCTGGTGGTATGGCTAAACTGAAAATGATGTTCCAAGACCCTGAAATGCAAGCAAAATATCCAACAGCTACTAAAGTATTAGGTGCTTTAGAAGATGCTGGAAGTGCTGCTGGTCAGGCAATGAGACGAGAAAATGAAGAAATGGCCGAAGAGTTAGAAGAAACTAAAAAAGCTCTTAAAACTGTAAAAAGTGAACTTAATGAAGTTAATCTTTTAAATTCTAAATTATTGTATGTTAATAGAATCTTTAAAGCTAATCAGTTAGATGAAGCACAAAAACTACGTGTAGTTGAAACTTTAGATAATGCGACTAATACTAAAGAAGCTAAATTAATATACGAAACTATCAAAGATACTTTTAATGTTGCTAAATCAAAAGAAGTATCTAAAAATTCAAAATCTAAATCATTAAAAGAAGGTTTAGGAATGGCTTCTAAAGCAGCTGGTACATCAACTGCTCCTAAAAAAGAAGTAATTTCAGAATCTAATAATATGATAACTAGATTTCAAAAATTAGCAAATATTAAAATAAACGAATAATAATTTTTAAATTTTTTATAAAATGGACAATGTAAATCATTTACTAGAAGGTGCAAGCCCTTATCAAGTTCTACAAGACCAAGCAGGCAAATTAGCAGGCAAGTGGGAAAAGTCAGGACTTTTAGAGGGAATTGAATCTTCTGTAGAATCAAACAATATGGCCATTCTTTTGGAAAACCAAGCTAAACAATTAGTAAATGAGGCTAGTTCAACAGGAACTGGTACTACTATTAGTACAGGTAATTCAGAAGCATGGGCAGGAGTTGCTCTTCCATTAGTACGAAGAGTATTTGGTGAAATCGTTGCTAAAGATTTAGTATCGGTTCAACCAATGAACTTACCAGCTGGATTAATCTTTTATTTAGACTTCCAATATGGTACAGCTAATAATTTTAAAGCAAGTGGAGAATCACTTTATGGTGCTGTTTCAGACTTAACAAGAACAGACGGTAATTTTGATAAAGGTCTCTATGGTGCAGGTGAATTTGGTTACTCAATTACTGAAAGTTCTCAAGCATATAGTTTAGGAGCTTCAGGTACTGGTAATTATTTCACAGGATCAGCTGACTTTACAGGAATTTTAAATGTAGACACTGAATTTTCATCTTCTAAAGCAGGTATATTTGGTGGCTCAACAGGTGCTACTTCAGTAGTAAAAACAGTATCTGTATTTAAATCTGATATGACAGATTTTGATGTAGAAGGAATTAGAGGATTTAGACTTGTTGCTGCTGATGAATCAGACATTTCAGGTTCATTCCCACAATTTACAAGAGTGAATGGAGATAACATTGAATTTGTTATTTCAGCTGCAAATGATGTTAACCTAGGTGCTATTACAGTAAAATTCTTAAAAGGACCAGATGATTTAGATGAAAGAGGAGATTTTGAAGCTACAGGTACAGCTGCATTCCCAGCAAATGGCGTTTCAAATCAAGAAATCCCTGAAATTAATGTATCTTTAACAAGCGCTACAGTTGCTGCTAAAACACGTAAATTGAAAGCACAATGGACTCCTGAGTTCGCTCAAGATCTTAATGCTTACCATTCAATTGACGCTGAAGCAGAATTAACTTCAATTTTAAGTGAGTATATTTCAATGGAAATTGATCTTGAAATCTTAGACATGTTAATTACTAGTGCAGACACAGTTGAAGGATGGAGTGCTAAAATAGCAAGAGATGTTACCGTAGGTAGTAATAATACTGCAGGTGGTACTACTACTACTACTTACTCTACAACAGACAATACATCAGGTGTATATTACACTAAAATGTCTTGGTTCCAAACTTTAGGTGTTAAATTACAGAAAGTTTCTAATTTAATTCACCAGAAAACTTTAAGAGGTGGTGCTAATTTCTTAGTAGTATCTCCAAAAGTTTCTACTATCTTAGAATCAATCCCAGGATTTGCTGCGGACTCTGCAGGAGACCAAAACAAATACAACATGGGTGTTCAAAAGATTGGTGCTATTAATAACAGGTATACTGTTTATAAAAACCCATATATGGTTGAAAATACTATATTAATGGGTTATAAAGGAAGCCAATTCCTTGAAACAGGTGCTGTATTTGCTCCTTACATCCCATTAATCATGACACCACTAGTGTATGATCCTGTATCATTCACTCCAAGAAAAGGTATCATGACTAGGTATGCTAAGAAGATGGTACGACCTGACTTCTATGGTAAAGTGACAATCACTGATTTGAACGAACTATAATAGAAGTTTATACCTTTTTAAAGAGAGCCGCATTAGCGGCTCTTTTTTTTTATATGTATAACCAAACGTTACATTATATGACTAAACAAAATATTGATAAAAAACCTCCAAAAGGTTCGGTAAAATTTTCATTAACATTATCTCCAGAACAAAAAAAATCAAAAACACAAATTTTAAAACACCCTTACAATTTTGTAGTAGGAAGAGCAGGTAGTGGTAAAACATTATTAGCAGTACAAATAGCATTAGATCAGTTTTTTAAAAGAGAATTTAATAAAATTATTATAACTAGACCAACAGTATCTACAGAAGATAATGGATTTTTACCAGGATCAGAACGAGAAAAAATGGAACCATGGCTTGTACCTATTCGTTCAAATATGCGAAAAATTTATAATAAACCTCCTATATTAGAAAAAATGGAAAAAGCTGAACAAATTGAATTAGTATCATTAGCACATTTTAGAGGTAGAACATTTGATAATAGTGTTGTTATTGTAGATGAATTCCAAAATTTAACAAGATCTCAATTAGCAATGGCTATTGGTAGATTAGGTAAAGATAGTAAAATGATATTTTGTGGCGATTCATATCAAATTGATTTAAAAGATAAAAATTATTCAGCTTATCACGACATGGCTAAATTAGTAAATTCTAATTATGTTTATAAATGTGTACTAAATGATAGTCATAGACACAATGCTATAGAAGATTTATTAGAATTATTAAATGGTTATCATTAGTTATTTTCTTTTTATATTTATATTAGAATAACCTAATTATCTATAATGTCTGAATTAGCTGGAAAATACAATTTTGTAATACAACAAGGGACAACAGTCGATTTTGAAATACAATGGAATGATATAAATGGTGATCCTATTGATTTAACTCCTTATTCTGCAAGAATGCAGATAAGATCAGATTATGGAAGTTCTGGTACTTTATTTGCATCTTTAACATCAACTCTAGATTCAGATGGTACAGGTTTAAATCTTTCAGGGTCTAATAGTGCAAAAATACCTGAATCAGGAAGTATAGGTCTTACTATTTCAGCAGCTTCATCTTCTAATTTTACTTTTGAAGAAGCAAAATATGATTTAGAAATGGTTTCTGGGAGTTATGTTACACGACTATTAGAAGGTAAAGTAAAATTAAGAAAAGAAGTAACAGTATAAAATGGCAACAGTATCTAATAACAATAGTAGAACAGTTATAACAGTAACCTCTCAGGGCCCTCGAGGACCTCAAGGAGAAATTAGTAGATTTGAAAATAAAACAATTCATTTTAGTGGGTCTGAATATAGTGGATCTAATAATTTAGTATCTTTAATTGTTACAGGTTCTATTCTTCCAGAAGGAAATGGAAATTGGGATTTAGGTTCAGAATCAAATCCTTTTAGAGATTTATATATAACAACAGAATCTTTAAAATTTGTTAGTAGAGGAACTGGTAAAGTAGTATCTTCTTTATCAGCAAAAGATGTAGATGACCTAAAACAAGGTAAAACGATAACAACTCAATCAAAAACACTAACAGGTAAAGATGGAGCCACAGAAGCTAAAACAAAGTTTTTAGAAGGATCAGCTTTTATTAGTTCATTAGATAATGATGTTTATATAAAAACATCTACAAATCGAATGGATTTAGTAGCAGGTGGTGCAGGGATTGGTACTATAAATATAGGAGGTCCTAAACAAGATTTAAATGTAGGTCCCACATCTATAACAGGTTCATTAAATTTAACTGGTTCTCTGCATGTAGGACATCTTATGAGATCAGGTAATTATGCTCAAGTTGATTTTATAGCTTCATCTTCAATATCAAATTTAACTACAGCTTCTAATTTAGCAGGTTCTTTAGGTGTTGGAGAAGGTATAGTATCAATTTTTGATAATCAATTTCATCATTTAAATGATTTAAACACTACTTTAGGTTCAGCCGATGACCCTAATTATGCTCAAAGATTCTATATAGGAAACCGTGTATTAACGATGGTATCAAGTCTCTTTGGAGGAGATGCAAATGCACCAATGGTAGAATTTATGGCAACATCTTCAGGTCATATAGGAGTTGGAATATTAGAACCACAAGCAACTTTACATGTTTCTGGTAACAGTTATAATTGGGGATCAATGCATGTAGTTGGGAATATAACTCAATCAGTAGGTAAAAATTCACTAGGAGTAAAAAATGTAGGAGATTTTTCTGGAAGTTATAACGTCATTTCACAACATCTACAGTTAAATAATGGACTGATGTCATCAACATTTTCAAATTTAGGGACTACTAATTTGTATGGTAATACTTTACTTCAAGGTGATTTAAGATTAACAGGTACTGGTAATATAACAGCTTCAGGTAATATAAGTGCAAGTGGTTTTATTACAGGTTCAAATATCTATGGAACAGAAATAGTAGGTGATGTAATAATAATAAATGAAGGTGATGGAGGAGGAATGTCAATAATAGGTGAACCAAATCAAATACTATTTAATACACAAAGTACAGTTGATAACATTCCTAGTGGTGTTCAAGTAACAGCTAGTGGACATTTTACATTTAATCCTTCAAATAGCTCTTTAGACGTAACTGGAGCTATAACATCTAGTGGTATGGTTTCAACTGAACCTATATATGCCCCTGCTTTTATAGAAACAGGTACTGGAACTCCAACTATAGAATCTGATTCAAATTTAGTGTTAAGTGCAAGTAATGCTGTAGTAATAGCTGATTCTCCTTTAAGATTAAGCAAATTTACAAACACTAATACGGGATCTGGTGAATATACATTTTTAGCAGGAGATGTGTATTTTAACTTAACAACAAATAAATTTATGGGATTCGATGGATCTAACCATGTAGTAATAGGAACTCAATCATAAATAAATTAATATGTCAACTTTCTACACATGTTCAGTAGTAACAAATAGAGGCACTAGTATAGAACCTATACATGATTTATTAACAGTAACAGGGTCTGGTGGTCAAGCTTCAATACCACATAGAATAGTAGAATCTTCATCTATTGGATATTTTGATAGAATACAACATTTTATCTTAACAAAAGCCGAAGTAGAACAGTTAAGAGCAAATACTAATATATGGAATATATCATACCAAACACCTATTCATGAATGGGAATTTAGAGGTATAGGACATGTAAATAGACATACATCTTTAAATCCAACTTTTAATCCCCCAGCAACTAACCAAGAATTATTAACAGCTTCTTTTACACCTGCTACACTAACTAATCCAGGAGGATATAACCCAGTAAGTATTGAGCATTTTATTTCTGGTGGTGAACATTTATTAATTGAAGATACACAAACAAATCGAAGATTAGATATTCATAGAAATTTTGAAACTGGATCTTATGTACTTAGAGATGAAATCACATCTTCTTATAATGTTAATCTGACAGCACAAACTCAATCTGTTCCCTTAGATAGTAATGCATTTCCATTCTCTCGTAATAGTATACAAGGAGAAAATTCAACATTTTTCTATGCCGAAGGTTCACATGTATGGGGAACTGATTCTTATCAAAATACAATCCCCTACCCTTATCTTAGTGACACTAGATATATGCATTTTGCAGATTTAATTGCCCCAGATTATGATATTTCAGGAGGCCCTACTGTTAATATGGTAGATATATTAGCAGTTGAAGGAATGGATTATCAGTTTAATCTTGGTGGTTTAGAAGGAGTAATGAGTGCAAATAATATGCTTAAATCCTCCATAACCCAAAGTAACAGAGAACATAATTTAGGTTTATGGTTTCATACGGCACCCCTATCAGAAATATATTCTGGTTCAGGACCTTTACAATATGGAGGAGATACTGTTTTAAAATATTTTAGAAGATGGGCATCAGGTTCTATATCTACTCGTCCGCCTAATGGAAGAGGTTATGATCATGCATCACCTGGAAGATTTGGATTACATTGGACAAGAGGACTAATAAAAGCCCCTACAGAATCTATTCATACAGGATCTATGCCTCCAGCTGATAATTTAAGCATGACTCCTGGTACATATTATGAATTAGGAGGTGAAGATGGCCCTACTCCGGGTACTTGGGCATTTCCTATATCAAGTCAAACTAATAACGATGGTACTCCTTTTATAGAACATGGATTTATACTATCTGGTGCTTTAGATAATATGGAACATAGACATAGACGTATTAATAAATTTTATAATCCTATAGTACCTATAAAACCTACAAATAATGCCCATCCTTATACCTTCCATTTAACAGGAAAAGGTGTAGATTTAGTTAATGGAGAAAGATTTATGCATAGAAATGCAGCATGGATAGATTTAAATACAGGAAAAAATAGATTTAAACCCATAAACTGGCATGTTACTACTAGTACAGCAGATCTTTATGGTTCTCAATGGCAATTTATGTATCATCCTGCTGCTTCTAGTACTGCTAGGGGACATGGTGATATGACTATGGGAATAGCAAGTAGTATAGATAGTTGGGGTAAAGAAAATTCTATACACACATATGCTAATTTTATAGTATCTAACCCAGAAATGGGGTTAGTAGATATTGATGTAGTAAGTAGATGGCATACAAGTAAATCAATAGAATCATCTTCAGGTTATAGAAAACCTACAGTAATGACTCTTTCTCTTAGCCCTAAAAGTACATATTGCCTAATAGCACAAGTTACAGGTAGTCAGGCTACAGGAAGTTTTGTATATCCTGCAAGTAGTATGGGTAGTGGAAGAGGTATAAGAATAAATTATAATAATAGAGATTATTGTTTTATATCCTCATCAAATAATTTACAATCATTTCCCGCGGATGATGCAGGAAATACAAGAATAGATGTAGAACAAATTAATGTAGATACAAGTAAAGGAGGTGATATGTCTGAAGAATACACTCATACTAATTTATTTTTCCCAGGTTTAAATAAATCCCCTTATACATCATCTTTAGGTGATGTTAATAGTGCGGGTGGTAATATAGCACATAATTTAAATATAAGTGTAAATGGTCATGCAGCCACTACTAATTTTTATTATTTTGAAGGGGGAATTTCGGGCTTAGTTGATAAAATTAATTATGTACACAATCATGCTTATTCACAATCAATGGGACCTGGTTCAGGTAGTGCTTTATGGAGAACATGGGGCTATCTTGGAATGTTTCATGTAACAGCATCCCATGATGGAGATACATTAATATTATCTTCGTCTCGTCAAGTTGATTTTGATGGAAATGGTAACCCCAGAAAAATACTTACAGATACACGTGGTATAATTAGAGTATTTACAGGATCAGCTGCACAATTTTTAGGTTTAGAAGCACAACCATGTAATAATTTTAAAGAAACTTGGTGGGATGCTGGAGATCATTTTGGAGATCCTACTGGCGTATATGGAGCAGGTAGTACTGGTTGGCATAGTAGTAGATATTTTGGTCCTAGTAAATATAGTAGTGAATCAGGATTTGTACCTAATAATTGGCAAACTTATACCGCAAATGAGGGAGAAACAATATATAATTCAAATGATTTTAATTATAATATAGACCATGTCCCTAATTATGATAACCCAAAAGGTATGACTTTTCATAGAAGACAATTAGATTTTACTCCTTGTCAACCTTATGGAGGTAAACATGTATTAGATTTAAAATCAGATACAACCCATTCTTCAGGGATAGGAAAATTGGTATATAGAGGAATTGATGTAACAAATGAAGCATCACATTCTAATGTTGTTTCTAATGAAGCTTGGCCTCAGTCAAGATGGGGTCATCAATATTTTCCTAATCATGATCATTTTGGAGTAGATAATGGATGGAATAGTAAAACAACTCCATGGCCTTGTCCTTATAATGGTGTTCATTACCCAACTCCTGAAGCATTTGAAACTTCCACATCTCAAATGATTCTAGCTAGTAGTTGGAGTGCTAACCTCGATCCTAACTTTAGATATTCACCAGCTAGAAGACAATATTCCAAATACATCCCAGAATACAATGCTGCCTTTAATGAACTTGCTGATAGAGGAGTAGTAGCATGTATGTCTGCAGGAAATGAAGGAGCAATAATGTCAGCTACAGGTTCAACAGAACAAGATCCTTATTTTACAAGTTCTATGTATTCAACATTAGCAGAAAATTACATAGCATATAAACCTGATGAAAATGGAATATATCAACAAATCTATTGGAATTTTAACCCTAATAATACAGGAAGTGGTGATGAACTGGCTATAGTAGGTGGTTATATAGGTTATAAAGAAGAGGACGGTCCATATAAGAACCCTGACAATGTATTTTATACAAATAGAACAACACCTAATAATGGCTCTGTTATAAAAGTAGGCCTTATAAAAACAGATCCTCAAGAAGGATTATTTAATGATGCTAAATCAAGAGGAAAAGGAGAATTTTATATTCCTTTAAATCCTGATTTAGGATATGGAAGAGCTTATCCTTCAATACAAAATTGTTATAACACGGGTCCTGTTGTAGATGTTTATGCTTTAGGTAATCATTTAAGATTCCCTACTGGATATGGAACAATGCCTGGGGATGCTGCTGGTTTACCTTTAGGGGGAATTACAAGCCCTATAAACATTGAAAGACAAACTACAAATTCATTAGCTGGAGCAATACAAGAGCGATTTAGAAATGAACCAGGTTTTAACGAACATGGTTATGATACAGAATTTGTCACTCAATTTGCATCAGGATTTCCAACTCTAAATACAACTATAAATAGTTATTTTAATTATTATAATAATCTTTCAACAGAACAACTTAACAATGCACAACTAATGGGAGGTAGTGGCCAATCTAGTGGGGGAACTTCAGCAGCAACTCCTCAAGTAGCAGGTCAAGTTATGTTATTTATGCAAATAAACCAAGCAGCAAAAGTAGATGATGTAAGAAGATATTTAAAGTTTCATGGACATAAATTAATTAAAAACCATGGAGATAAAAATTCAACCCCTATTTATCGTTTAGCATTATCTTCTTCTTGCGGTGGAGCGGGTTATGAAGTTAGTGATAACACAGGACAATCTGATCCTAGATATGTATTTTTATCAGATGGGGGAGTATCTGGATCTTCATTTTTAGGAATTGATGGAGATGGTGTTATAGCTCATATGCCTTTCTCATCACCATTTAAAAATCAATTAAGATCAACATTTAAAAAGAAATAACTACATTATTTAGATTTTTCTTATATTTATAACCGGATAAACTTATTATATTATGGCAAAAATACCTATATGGCCCGGTTCAAGTTCCTTTTTTGCAGGAGATACACCTTTTGGGTTTTATGACAACGATAGTAATTTCCAAACTGATGCTGAATTAACAGCAGATTGGTGTGCTAAACGTTTAGGATACCCTCTTGTAGATGTTGAATTACAAGCAATTAATTTTTTTACTTGTTTTGAAGAAGCTATAAATGAATATGGAACTCAATTATATAATTTTCAAATTATTAATAGTTTTCATACGTTAGAAGGAAACACTACTGGTTCAGATCTTAATAATAAATTAATAACCCCTAATTTAGGAGCTACTGTTAACATATCAGAACAATATGGAAGTGAAACTGATGGAGCAGGAGGTAATTATGAATTACAAGCAGGTACATTAGCAGTAACGGCAAGTCAACAAAAATATGATCTATTATCAGCAGCAGGATCATCTGTAAGTGGTTCAGAAGACATATACATAAAAAGAATGTACCATTATGCCCCTTCAGCTATAAATAGGTATTTTGATCCTTATGCCGGTACAGGTACAGGTATTCAATCATTAATGCAAGCTTTTGGATTTGGTAATTATTCTCCAGGAGTTAATTTTATGTTAATGCCTATATATTTTGATCAATTAAAATTACAAGCAATAGAATTAAATGATCAAATAAGAAAATCAGGATATCATTTTAATATAGTAGATAATAGATATTTAAAATTATTCCCTATACCTACAAAAAATTATACTTTACATTTTGAATATGTATTAAAATCAATAGCAAATAATCCTAATAAAAATACATCTTCAAATCTAATCACAGATATATCTAATGTACCTTATGCTAATCCTACTTATGAATACATAAATCAACCTGGTAAACAATGGATTAGAAAATATTCATTAGCTTTAGCAAAAGAAATGTTAGGAGGTATTAGAGGAAAATATCAATCATTACCTATTCCAGGTGATACAACAACTTTAGATTATAGTAGATTATTAAGTGAAGCTATATCTGAAAAAGAAAAATTAATAACTGAATTAAAAGAAATATTAGAACAAACAACAAGGGTTAAACAACTTGAAAGACAAAATCAAGAAGCTGATTTTGCACAACAAGCTTTTTATAAAGTTCCTTATCAAATATATATAGGTTAATGATTAAATTAAAAGACATATTATTAGAAGTATTAAATACATTTCAAATAGAAGCAATTATAACTACAGATTCTAATTTTAATATATCTGACATTTTAAATCAAATTAGAGGACTAAGAAAAGTTACAATAGTAAGTGTTGAACCTATAGATATTAAAAAACCAAATTTAGAATATCATAAAATTAAAATAAAATTTGTTACTAGAGGAGAACCTAAAAATGATATAGAATTATTTAAACAAGATATATTAACATCTGATTTATCAAAAAAAGATTTAAGAATTCCAGGTGTTAAAGCTATCAATTTTAAAATAGAAACTTTAAAACGATTATAATGGCATTATTTGGAGGATCAAGAGACATATCGTTATTTCATAATTTAAATAGTGAACTTTTAAAGGACATAATCCAAACAGAAGTTGCCTATTATAAATTTGCTTTAGAACAAACAAAAGTAAATGTTTATGGTGAAGCTCCAGGTAAAAATTATTTTGAACCTTTAAAAATAGCATGTTTAATTAATAGATCCGACCAATCATGGTCTTCAGATGAATTTGGTTCTGATGTAAATCAATCCCATACATTTTCATTTTTAAAGCAAGAATTAAAAGATATTAATTTAATACCAGAAGTAGGTGATTTATTACTTTTTAGGAATAATTTTTTTGAAGTAGATGGAAGAATAGAAAACCAATTAGTTTTTGGGAGAGATCCTGATTATGCTATATCAACAGAAACAGTAGATTTTGGAGATAGTTTTTCTATAGCTCTCTCTACTCATATTTCTAGAGTAGAAAAATTAAATTTAATACCTCTTAGAGAAGGAAAATACCCTACAACAGTAAAATTAAGTGGAGGAACAGCAAATGAATTAGATTGTTAAAATGGCAGATAGAAAACAAATAAATCCAAGAAAACCTATCCCCTCTAGTGGATATGATCGTTTACGCAAAAACTTAAAATCAAGTTTTGCAGAGGGATTTCCTGTAGAAGATTTTCCAAATCCCGATAATAGACCTAATATAAATAGAGGCAATATAACATCTCGTAAAGATGATACAATACAAGATATATCAATTAGTTTACAAGATCATGATGAAGCTATAATGTATTACTTCAATAATGTAATAAAACCTTCAGTTGTTATAAATGGCAATAGAACTAATGTTCCTATAATATATGGAGCTCCTGAAAGATGGAAAGGAGTCCAAAAAGATGGATATTATAGAGATAAAGAAGGAAAAATTCAAACTCCTCTTATTATGTTTAGAAGAGATAGATTTGAAAAAAGAAGAGATCTTGGAAATAAAATAGACGGTAATAATCCTCAACTATATTATACTTTTCAACAACAATACACAAAAAGAAATCAATATGATAATTTTTCAGTATTACAAAACAGAATTCCCCAAAGAGAATTTCATGCAGTAGTAGTACCTGATTTTATGAAATTAACATATTCTTGTATTATTTGGTGTGATTACGTAGCACAAATGAATAAATTAGTTGAAATGATCAATTACACTTCAGATTCATACTGGGGAGATCCAGAAAGATTTAAATTTAATGCAAGAATAGATTCTTATGATAATAGAACTGAAGTAGTACAAGGAGATAATAGAATAGTTAAAACTACTTTTGGTTTAACTATTCAGGGATATTTAGTACCGGATAGTATTAATAAAGAACTTGCTAAAAAACCACAAAAGTTTTTTAGTAAATCAACAGTTGTTTTTAATCAAGAATTAACAGTAGAACCTATTAATCAAATTCCAGGAAGAAAAGGAAGAGAAGAAGTAAGAAAAGGACAAAATATAGTATTAAATACAGAAGGAGTAGGATACCAAACAATAGGACAAAATAATCAAATAGGATAAAATGGCAAAACAAAAAAGACACATATTAAAAGGATATTTTGAGACAGGAGATGTACCTACTCAAGCACAATATGTTGATTTGATAGATTCAAATTTAAACTTATCAGACACAGAAACTCAAACAATAATAGGACCCCTAACTGTAAATGGAGCTTTTACAGCTTCTTTTTTAAATACAGGTCAAGGAAATAATGAATTATTTGCAATGAATCAAGATGTTACAACTGTAAGTAATGTTAGATTTAATGAAATAACAGCTTCTGCTTTATTAAGTGCAAGTGCAGATATAATAACTAGAAATTTAACAGCCTCAAGTAATATAAGTGCAAGTGGAGATTTAACAGCCGCAAATTTAACTTTAAGTGGAGATATTACTTCAGTAGGAGATGATGTAACTATAGTTGATGCTTTAACTGTTGGAGGTAATATAACAGCATCAAGTAATGTAAGTGCAAGTGGAGAATTTATAGGAGCAAGTCTTAACGTAACAAATATAACAGGTAGTGCTATAACAGGTATACAAACAGCCTCTTTTGGAGAAATACATGCAAGTGATATATCAGCTTCTGGTAGATTTGTAACTCCTGTTACTATTGGAAACAGAAGTGGTGACTTTGGTAACGGTGAATTAGCTTTAAAAGCATCTAGTTTTGGGTTTAATACTAAATTAACTTTTAATCAAGCAGGACTAGATGTATATACTGTAGGTACTACATTAGCTAGTTCAGCTCAGGGAGGAAGTCAGAATTTTTATATAATATCTGGTTCTACAACTGCTCCTTCTGCTAATACTGATCATAAATTAGTCTTATTTGCAACAGGTTCAAATTGTAATGTTGGTATAGCAACAAAAGAACCAACTGAAAAATTAACAGTTCACGGAAATTTACTTCTATCAGGAAGTGGACTAGGTCATATTACAGCTTCAGGTAATGTAAGTTCAAGTTTTACATCTACAGCTTCTTTTGGATCAGCAATGTTAACAAATTTACCAACAATTGAACCCTTAGTATCAGGTGCTTTATGGTTATCTGGTAGTGGAGGAGGAGCCGCCTCAGGTTCAAAGTACTTAATGGTATTTACAGGATAATAAATGGCAATAGGAGATAAAACACCCATAAAATGGGAAGATGCAGACTTTAAATGGAATACTGCACCCCCTAGTGAAGATTACAAAATAGGTTTTAAAGCTTCAAGTTTTCCTTATACTTGGGATGATGTAGCTTTAGTAGAAGTTGCAATAGGTGTAGGAGGAGGTGGAGACATGGAAGAAATGCCATGGACTCAATGGAAAGATGAAGATGAAAGAAAAAAGAAACTTATAAAGTTAATTTGTAAAGTTCAAGGAAAAACAATAATAGAAGAAAAAGAAATCCAAAACTATAAAATTACAGTTAATGATGTTAAAATGTTAGCAAAAGAAATATTAGGAATAGAAGTAATGACAGAAAACATTAAGTTTTAATGATTATTTTATATTTATAATAAAATCAACATATGTATAAATTATTTACAGATAAATCTGAGCTTTTTGAATGTGATATTAAATTAGAAGGAGCCAGTTTAAGTAAATCAAAAGCACGTTTAGTAGTTGAAACTTCTGAATATTCTTTACTTTTTAATGGAAATATTTCATCTAAAGGTAAATGTGAAATTCCTATTAGGAAATTAAAAGGACTTATAGATGAAAATACAACAGGTAATATTCGTTTAGAAGTAATTGCAGAAGATACATTTTTTACACCTTGGGAAAGTGATTTTGAAGTAGACGCAAGTAAAAAAGTTACAGTTGAAGTCAAATCACAACAAACTAAAAAACCTATACTAGAAACTAAGGTTAAAGTTAAAATTAAAAACGAAAAACCTACACTCACTGAAAAACAACACGTAATTAATTTATTTAAACTTTTAATTAAAGAAGATATTAATATGAATAATATTTCATTTAAAAGAAATAAATTAAATAATTTAGTAGCAACTTACTTAAAAGAAAATACTATTAAAAATCAAGAAAAGGTTATTAATGGTGTTTTAAAAGTATTAGAAAAGAAAAAATAAAAATGGTTATAAATGGCAGTCAACGACTTTACAGAACAAAATATTCAGGATACTTACCAAAAAGTAGTCCAAACAGATGGAGTTAATTTAGCTGACGGAACTGGTAGCTTACTTCCCATATCTTTTAGTGGAAATAATGTAATAATTTCGGGATCTCTTACTGCTCAGACATATGTTGTATCTGAAAGTATTATTAATGTATCTTCAGGATCTACTATATTTGGTAATTCAGTAGATGACACACATATTTTTACAGGAAGTATTACAACTTCAGGAGATATAAGTACAAGTGGAACAATAGCAGGTTCAAATTTAAGTGGAACTAATACAGGAGATCAAGATTTATCTTCTTTTGTTACAAACTCACAAACATCTTCGATGTCGGTGTTAACTGCAAGCTTCGCTACCACAGCATCTTTTATAGACTCTTCAACCTTAGATACATTTAAACAAACAGGAAAAAGAAGTGGAGATGCCCAAATAACAGGATCTTTAATATTAAGCGGAAGTGGAAACACTGAATTAAACGTATTAGGTAACATAACAGCCTCAGGTGATATAAGTGGTAGTGGAACAGGTTCGTTTGATACTTTATTTATACAAAATGGACATCTTGATATAGGAGTAAATAATAAATATGTATTTAATCCTTCAAGTGGTGCTGGAAAACTTGAATTTAATGTTGGTAGTAGTCCTCAAAAAATCGAAGCTACTGATAAATTAAAATTAGAATCTGGTGATTCAGTAATAGAATTAACAGGAAATGTAACAGCTTCAAATAATCTTCAAGTAGAAGGAAATATAAGTGCAAGTGGACATATATCAAGTAGTGAAGCAGATATAGGAGGAATAGGTTATAACGCAGGTGGAATAGTGTTAAAAAATCTTACTTCTTTAAAAGCCAATGATAATACAGGGACTGATAGAATCTTAGCAGCGATGAATGATGATGAAGTATTATTAGGTCCTCTAGCACTTTCTACAAAAGTAAGAGGAACAAATGTATTTTTTGGTAATTCGGGAGTAGGCGCCCCAGCTACAGCATCAGCCTTTAGTGCAAGTGGTGATATTATAGGAAATAATATAAATGTAACTTCTGCATCAGCAGATTACATGCAAGTTTCAAATTTAGAAATACCTTTTGCAGGAAGGATTAATATGTTAAATCAAAGTGGTGATGATGAAATTGCTATATTTAATATAGCAACTGCTTCTGCTGTTTTTGGAGACCCTGATATTGATACTTTTTCAATTCAAGGTGAAGATATAATATTTGATGCTGGAGATCAGATAGAATTAAACGCTGATGGAAGTGTAATTACCATGAAAGATGCTTCATCAACTAAATTTACATTTAATTTAGGAGGAACACCAGAAATAGATATAGCTGGAGATCTTGTTATAGATCCTTCAGGAGGTGATGTAACTTTTTCAGATTCAAATATAGAAGTAGAAGGCGATATAGTAGGTACTGGAAATGTAGTAGTTTCTCAAAATATAACAGGTTCTAATATATTAGCTACAAGTAATCTTGCTGTTAATGGTATTATTTCAGGTTCAATAATATCATCATCACAGATATCTATATTATCTGCATCTGATAGTGGTAATACATATGTAGGAGGGATGTCCTTTAATACCGTAGTTAATGGATTTGAAATAGGAAATACAATTTCAGACTCATATTATAGAGCAGGAAATAAACACCAATATCTTAGTGGTAGAGTTATAGTAGGTCAAAGTGATAATTTTTCAACAGCTACTTTTCAAGTCGATGGTGACATAGCAACAGATAGTCACATAACAGCCTCAGGTGATATAAGTTCAAGTGCAGACTTAATAATAAGAAATATAACTGCATCTGGTGATATAAGTTCAAGTGGAACAATTACAGCTGAGGATGTCGTAATATTAGATGACTTAACAATAGGAGATGATGCAACTATCAATGGTGATCTGATTACATTTTTACCTGATGGAGGTGCAGGACCTACATTAAGATTGAAAGATTCATCCAACAACTTCTTCACCGACATAAATATGGATGATAGCTTTCATATAGATTTTTCTTATCATCAAGCACAGAATTTTGCAATATCATCTTTTAAATATGATACGGGTACAGCAGTAGATTTTACAGCAACAACAGCAAATAGTCATATTTTTCTTGATGGTCAGACAGGTGAAACGGTAATAAAAGGAAACCCAATATATTTTGGAAACGACACTGATTCAACAGATGCAGTATTTAGTGGAAATGTAACAGCATCAGGTAATATAAATGCAACTGGATTTATATCTTCATCTACATCAAAAATAGGATTAAGAGATTTAGGGTTAAGTGAACATGTTACTGTAGGCACAACAGCTCAAGGTGATATTATTAATCATGGAAGTACAACAACAATTCCAGGAGCCATATATGGTTTAGGAGCTAATGGTAATGTACTATTAGCACAAT
>VTLG01014148.1_pt1 | contig 18660 bp, 6 predicted proteins | sample 4694571 | NCBI WGS metagenome assembly VTLG01 (sample SAMN12604809, study PRJNA352737) | marine metagenome | biome: ENVO:00000447; feature: ENVO:00000209|ENVO:00000569|ENVO:01000036; material: ENVO:00002151; isolation source: viral sequences binned using virsorter ...
GAAAACAAAACTCAGCAATTACAAGCAGGACAAGTTCAAGTGCATGTTCAGATGTACAGTCTGCTATTGATTCTCTTGGAACTATTGTTACTGATGCCATTGCAAATGGTAACATAACAGGTGGTATATGGAATCAACCAGTCAATGCTGGTACATTGATACCTGGCGAAGAAAAATGTCGCAGAGATATAGGTATTATTGTTGATGCTGTCGCACAAGACCTCTGGTTTGGTGGTAATGAATTTACTATCGCATCTACCAAAGAATACTTTAAGGGCAATCAACTTATTGCTAATGGCGTTGACAATGAAGTAGCACCATCTATCACTGCATTTAAACGTGCAGAAGATTTGATGGAACGTGCATTAAACAACCAATATTATGATCGTGATCTAAACATTACACTTGATAGAATTGGTGATCCTCCTATCGTTGGAGATATTGAATGTGATGCACATGATCAGGTTATTTCTAACCAACTCTTTATTGCTAAGGAAGCATATGAGAGAATGAAGGCAGCATACCCATCATATACACCATCTGCAGGAAATACTGCACAGGATTGTCTAGATGACATCTATGATGTACTACGTGATGTAATGTGGGATGTTAAGTTTGGTGGTAACTATAAGACATATTCTATTGCTAAAGGTTATATCACTAACGACTTCAATGGTAAGACATATCCACAGATCATTCAAGATATTGAAAGAGATGAAGTAGCAAAAGTATTCCAAGAAGTTAAAAATATTGCAATACAAGTCATTAAGAATGAAGCAGTGACTGTTTCTTCTGGCAACGATCTAACACAAAATATCGACAATACAATCGTAGATGACTGGGATGCTGAAGAACTACTACCTAAGTGTGGTTCAGCTGTTGCTGCTGTTGACAGTTTGATGGATATTATAATACAAGCAATCGGAACTGATGCTGGTGTTGGTAATCTTGATGGTATACAGAGAACAACTCAAGACGGTCCTGATCCTGGTTGGAACACAGCATTAAATATTCTATCTGCAACTGCAACTTCTATTACAGTCAACGTAGGTCCTTCACCAGCAGGAGAACAATACGCCCATACATTTGTTGCTGCACAGTCAGGAGCAGTTGTATCTGGTGGTAACTATGCTCATAAATTTGTAAGTGCTACATCTGGTGCAGTCAATGTTGTTAATGGATCTCAACTTACTCCAGCTAACGCAACATATGATGCAACCACAGGTATAATGGTATTATACTTTGGATCTAAGCATGGCGTAACTACCAGTGATCAAATTTCCATAGATGCTAACTCACTATCATTCACTTGTGGAATGGATAGTAACACAAGCACCAAGACATATCCTCGTACATCTGATCCAATCTTTGGACAGAATGTAACTCCAGTTGCTGTTACAGACTTTAGTATTAGTGTTGATGTTGGTACATCTCCTCTAGTTGAATTTAATGTTACTAACGCTGTATATGATCAGGTAACTGGTTCTCTAGCATTGACTATTGGTAACCATACTTTACCAACTGGCACATCAATTAGACTGAAGGAAGAGTCACTCATCTTTACATGTACTAAAGATCAGAATAAGACATCACATGCATATCCAAGATCTGCTGGTAAGTATCAACCATCTGCATATCAAGAAGGTAACTGTTCTGATGTTTGTGCAACAGTCAATGCTTTGATTGATATTCTTAGCAACTCTATAAATGATGGTAACTTAGATAATCTACCTCCATTAAGCACTGGTGAGTGGGATTGTGCTAACGTCCGTTTATCTATTGAAACATTATTTGATATACTAAATGATGCCATTGGTGGTGGAACTCTTGCTGGTTTACCTCCACTAAACACTGGTGACTTTACAGTCAATAACGAAGCATCCAAGTGTTTCCGTGATGTCACATACATCGTTGATGCTATTGTTAATGACCTTAGACTTGGTGGTAACCTTAACAGTATACAGGCTGGTGAAGCATACTATGTTGGTAACAACTTAGAGTATATTGATGGAGAGAAAACAGAAACACTAGATGCATGGAACTACGTTGGACAGATGGCAACTGCTGCCATGAGAAACTTCGATGTTCTAGCATACAACTGTACAACTAACTCTGGTTCTGCAATCATAGATGTCAATGATACTCGTGGTATTATCATAGGTATGAGTGTTGTTGAATATACTGCTGGATCATATCGTGATGGAGACAATGCACCTGGTTTACTAGGCAACAGTCCAACTCCAGTTTACACAACAATACCAGAAGGAACATATGTCAAGAGAATCGTAAGTAATACACAGGTTGAACTTGGTGTTAATGGTTCTAGATTGAATGAGGGTGTGACTGTAAATGCATTACAAAATAGCACAACTATTGATCTATACTTCAAGTATGAAAAAGGTATTTGGGCAGACACATTACCAAACACTGTAGATGTAGGACCTGAAGTAGACGGTCCTGAGGTTATTGCTGATAGTACAGTGTCACCAACAAATAGAGAATGTTCTGGAACTGCTGATGCTATCGAAACATTAGTTGGTAACATCACTACTATCATTAACAGTGGTCTTGGCACAGTTACTAGACAAGAACAAACAGTCAACACTGCACTATTATCATCTAGAGCAACATTATTCACAATTGACGTTGCTGGCACAGGACCTTCAAACCCACATGACTTTGAGACTGGAACTCCCGTAAGATTAGTTCCAAGACCCCGTTTTGATCAGGTAACTGGTAAGTATGTTGAGGTAGACAAGCGTCTTGTCAGACTACCAAATGGATTCGAGACTAATAGAACATATTATGTCATTGCACCAGGTAGAGTTACACAACCAGAAAATTATGGTGCAACCACACTATTCAATGGTAGTGATCAAACAAGAATGATGCTTGCAACATCTAAGGAAAATGCTGCTGCTGGTATCTACATCTATGCATCTGAGACAGACAGCATAGACAAGGATGTTGAAATTGATATGTATCAATTCGTTCTTGATGATTCATATGACTTACATAGTTACACTGCACAGTTGACAAATACAGTCAACGCTGGTATACAAACCAACGTTTCACATATATTTGACGTTCCAAACGCAGGAACAACTCCACAAAAAATATTCATCAGACCTGTAGAAGGTGGTTTACTACCTTTAGTTGCTACAACATATGCAAATGATCCACAGGTTGCAGTTATTGATCCACAAAATGCTGCTATTGGTAGAATCAATCCTAATGTTGAGTTCTTTACTCGTTACCAAAACAGTAAGGTAATTACCATACACAAGACACATGCTGATGCTATCAACAATGTAAATCCAATTACATTTGCATCTGGACAGTCTGGTGTTAAGTTCAATGTATTTGCTAATAAACGTCGTTCACCAATGAAGTTTGATCCTGCCTTTACTGATGCTGTTGCATCTAATGGTAAGTGGTATATTCAGTGTAAGGATGAGGTTAGCAGTGCACCAGGTCAAGTCAATACCGAAAATATTTTCTGGAGACTTAACCAGTCAGATTACAGTGACAGACAAAGATCTACTGACATGTGGTATCAACGTCTAGAAGATAATCGTGATAAAGACGAAAGAACATACAAACTTCGTATGGTTATTCCTAGTTACTTACAGAACGCTAGAGATCCTATTAATGGTTTCGTTCTCAAGACTAGAACTGATGACACACGTAAGTTAGTACCACAGAAGGTTGTATTGAAACCAGTTGTTGGTACAGTGTATGGTGCTAGATTCCAAAACCCAGTTGATGCTAGTGAATTTATTGGTGATACATCTGGAACTTACGATCCATATAGAAGAGATACAACAGGTGCTGGTATAGAATACCGTTCATTTGCTAGATTTACATCTGGTATCCAAGCAACGATTCAGTCTGGACGTAAAATTAAAGATACATTAGATGAGAGTATTGAATACCTAGAACTTACAGTGTTTGATCATGGTGTAGATACTAAGAACTTCCCTGGCTTAAGAAACGAGACATTTACTACAGTCAAGATTACATCACCACAAGGTGGAATTTTTGTAACTAGCAAGGTAGATAATCTTGCAAGTTCTACTAATGCAGTTTCATTTGCTGGTAACTCATCAGGTCTTGCAAATATCCATGCTTACTACACTATAAATGGTGAACATTATCTTATCATTAAAAATATTCGTGGTGGTGATTTAGAGTACAGTGAATACGCCAATACAAGATTTACTCAAGGCACAGTCTTTGCTGACATGCTAGAGGATCAGGATATGGGCAAATCTCTACCTCTAAAAACACAGATTGCAAAAAATAATCCCCAGTTTTTCTACAAGCAAAACGGTGCGAACGTTTACACAATCACACCTGGCGATACAATTCAAGATGACGCTGGTGTTGAATACTATGTTGATACCGTTGAAGATGTTGGTGTTATTGAAGATACATTCTACATCTTTGGATATGAGACATTACAAGAACGTATCTCAGGTCAGCAGGATGGTATCTACTATCTAACTGCATTACGTGGTAATATCTCACCATTCCCAACTGGTGCTGGTATCACTAATAACTTTAAGAAATTTAAGTTCTCTCAACCAGTCGGTAAACTATATCCTCTAAACTACAGAAACGATCCTCTTTGGTTCAATAACTCTGGTACAACACAGAAAGAAAAAGATTACTATGCTGGATTAATTGATCCACCACAAGCATACTCTGCTGCTGACAACTATGTACATGGTTCAGTTACAGTTAACGATTTCAAAGGATCAACAACTAGAGAGATGGTTGCTGACTTAACAGAGCAACCAGCATTCCTTGATAGAGGATACACAATACAAGCACAAGATGGTAATGCTGAATCGGGATCTGAACAAAGAAAGATACCGATTGGTGGTAACGGTGCTGTATCAGTAACAGATACGAAATACTACGTCGAACTTAGACGACCATCTATCGCAAGAGCAGGAAACCACACATTTGAATACCTCGGTTTCGGACCAGGTAACTACAGTACTGGTTTACCAGCAAGACAAGAAGTTGTACTCACACCTGATGAAGACTTCTACGCACAGTCTAAGAAACAAGATGGTGGTATTGTATTCTACACTGGTATCAACTCACAAGGTGACTTGTATATTGGTAACAGAAGAATCAATGCTATCACTGGTGAAGAAACATTTATCGACAGAGCAACACTCGAAGATGATGGAGACGAGGACGATACACTAGGAGGATTAGTCACTACATTTGATACTCCTGTAACATTCAACCAGAATATTACAGTTGTTGGTGGTGATGGTCAGTTAGTAAGTAATTTTGAGTCACCTGTAATCATTAATGTACAAGATAATGATTTATTACAGTCAAGAAACTCATTAATTATTCGTTCTAATGTGGAATCTATTGATCCAGTTACACAACTAGAACAAGATGAAGGATTGAATAGAGGAGCATTCACACCTACCACTGCTGGTGATATTAGACTTGGAAAGAACAGAATACAATCTGCTGTATTTGAGTTTAATGCTAGAGGTAAGGGTCAGAGCTACATGTTCCAGACACATAGCGTTGGTGGTGTTGCTTCTAATATTACACCGAACAGAAGTCCAGTAATTGATATCCAAGGTGGTGTAAACGTTGGTGGAACTTCAATTAATGCCCTACAAAATATCACTTATGGTAATGTAATGCCTAGAACAGGTGATGTATTATTAAAAGGTGAGGAAGTTGGAAAGAATGGATCACTTGGATGGATCTTATCAAACTTCTTCTCAACTATACCTGGTGGTGCAAATGCTTCTCAAGGACAAATTGGTAGAATAGAATTTAATGGAACTAACGTCGTTAAATTAGTATTCATAGACAGCATAAGTGGCAATGATATTCAAAATGGTGATCTCACTGGAGGTGGTATTACATCTGGATCACAAATTAGAATTAAGAATTATCCTGATGTTAGGTTGAATTTAACATGGCAAGTTTATGAACCACCTGGCGATCCATTCTCATCAACAAATAACTATGTTCATTTCCAAGTTATTGATCAAATTGCAACTGCAACAGAAGCATGGGCGGATATTGTATCTCAAGCATTGGGTTCGGGAAATCCAGAACCTACAATTGAGTATTCTAATTCTAACTGGAAGGAACTTGGTGTAATAGGTGCTGAAGCAATTAGAACAGGCACTGATACAATTGGTGATTATAAGTTGGGTATCAACACAGTTGCAAGAGCACCACATAGTGCATATCAAAGTGCATGGGTTGATGCTTCAACAACTGATCCAAGGGCAAACTTAGATGTTGTTGGTACAGCATTTATTAGTGGTAAAACAACTGCTGATTTCTTAGATCATACTGATTATCAATCTCGTGATAAGACTGCTGTAAACAGTGCATTCATGATTGGTGGTGATAGTCTAGCACCAGACGCTAGTGTTGCTACATTCCGTGTTGCTACTACAAATAGTGGTCGTATTGGTATCAATGTAGATAACGCACAATTAGATAGAGCACTTGTTGTTAATGGTCTATCCAGATTCACTGATGATGCTAGATTTGAGCATGACATTGAAGTCAATGGTGATGACGGTGTAATTGCTGAGATTAGAACATCACAGACAACAGGAACATTTAACTTAATAGATGATGCCACATTTGTTGGTACAGTTAACTTTGGTAGTGAAGTAACAACTGCATACTTATTCAATGATACTACAGCAGATCAATTTGTACATATTGCTCGTGGATCCGCACATAGTAACATATGGTTAGGTGCAACACCTGATAGTGCTGGTACTAGCATTTCTAAGGTGGAGATTGGTGGTGCATTTGCAAATCAAAACGAAGACTTATCATACACCAAGATCAAGACTAGAAACTTGAGAATTGATGGTGATGCATGGTTAGGATTCCGTAAGGGACTTGGTGAAACTACATCACTTAAATCACAAGCATCACAAGTTGACTTCTTCTCTAACACTGGTGGTCCTTCAATAATCAACTTTGCTTTAAATGCATCTGAGATTAACATTGCTGGTCAAGGTGGTACAACTACTATTAACAACCAGTTAGAAGTTATCGCATCTGCTAAGTTCAATGGTGACATTCATCTTTGTGGTGGTGTTGCATCATTTGCATTTACTGGAGGAAGAGCACAGTTAGGAACTGACATAGTTTCACATGAAGATGGAATTATATCACAGTCACTATTCAATAAGAACGTTGACATCTTAAATGTACTCGTTAAACAAACAAATGAAGAAGGATACAACGCAATTGATACCGCTGGTGCAGGACAATGGGGTGGAACAGCATATCAGAGTCAAACTGACACTGGCGGAACAGTTGAACCTGTTATTTTACCAGCAATATCTGGAGATGAGTTCTACTTACCACTTAAATTACAACCAATAAAGAATGATGGTACTCCATACTTTGGAACTAATGATTATATTATTGTTGATAGTGGAGTTGTTGGCACAGGATCATCTGCAACCAGTCATCCAGAAATTCTACAAATTGTAGAACTTACAAGAATAAGTGAAGCACCATACTATGTTAAAGTCAAGAGACGTCCATTCGGTGCATTTGGTGGTGTATTAGATAACCATGCTGACACTACACCAATATACAAAGTTAATGTACAGTTTGATGCTACATGGACAGAGCAAGCGATTGATAATGATACCAGTGCAACAGATTCAATATACTTATCTGAATTTGGTGGTAACTTAACAAACAATGATTATATCCTTGTTGATAGAGATGATTCACCAAAAGTTCCAGAATATATCAAGGTTATTTCTCCTCTTGCAGAACAGCAACAGAAGTTAAGAATATCTAATTGTGCTGATCCTGATGAGGATGTATTTGTAGTTAACTCTGTAACTGGTGAAGTTACAATTGGTAATCCAAATATACCTGGTTCAATCGTAACAATCAACTCATCACTTGATATGGATGGTGGTTGTGGAACATTAAGTTCTATAGAATTTACTGGAGATGCAGACGCTGGAACTAAAGTAATTTCAAACGTACAGATTACATCTGCTGGTAAGACACTTGCTGATATTAAGAAGGGAGATGTTATCAATATTGTAACAGATTCATCACCTCTTGCGATGGATCAAGACACTGCTGTTGACTTTATCTTCGGTGGTGCTATCTACTTAACAACCAAGATAATTGGTTCTTCATCAACATCTGGAACTGCATTTAAGGCAAATAGGAATGAGAGATTTACCATTAACGATGGTAATAACAATCCTACATTTGATGTTGATTCATGCTCAGGATCAACAATAATTGGAACTCACGCTGGTAGATTTGATCTTAACTTAGCATGGTCAAGTGCTGCTGGTATTCTTAATAATGCTAATTTACCAGCAGCATTGAATGCAGATGAAATCATAGCATATGGTTACTACGCAGATCCACAGTCAATACAATCAAATGGTCCTAATACAACTATTTCTGGTGCAACTGCTACTGGTAACAGTGCAACTTTATTACAGATTCCAGTACAATCACTTGGAGAAGGAAGTGGTGCATTTGCAGTTGGTGATCTAATTGCTGTAGGACCTCTAACATCATTCTCTAGTAACACTGGTCAGATAGAGATCATGAAGATTGACACTATTGTGACTGGTGCACTTCCTACTATTGTTGCTACCATAGCACAAGAAGGAACAGTTGCAATGAGTCATGGTGTTGGTGATGTCGTTAGAAGAATCATCAAACATGAGAAACAATCTAGTGTAATTGATGCTCAAATTAGACAAAGACCAGTTGCTGGTGTAAATGTTGATTACCTTTCTGTAATACTAGAAAGAGGATACATCTCACAACAAAAACTAGATTATAAACAGTGGTTAAGATTTAGAAACACAACCACTGGTGTTGAGATACTAACTCATGTAAACGGTAGATTGTATGGTAAGACTCATACAACCCAGATGAATGAGCAACTTGGTGATGGTGCTAAGTCATACCGAAATGGTAGATTGGATGTAACAGACAATCTAACATTAACTGGTGGTAACTTCGTAATTTACGATAGTGTCAAACAGACAAAACTATTGCAGTTTGTCAATGATGACGGACATGCTGATCACTCAGGTTTATTCCAGTGGGATGCTGGTGTGATAGCAAGAGGAGACTTCTACTTATATCCAACATCTTGCCCAGAAAATGTTCTATTAAATCTAAATTGCACACCATCATTCTCAGTAGATAACGAAGGTAATGTAACTGCTCAAAATACATTGACAGTCACAGGTACTGCAACACCAACTCCAACTACTTCAGATGTATTCTCAATAAGGAATCTTGGAGTAAATGGTGGTAGTGAATACAGTATCAAGCAGAATCGTTCGATTGATGCATTTGGATTACAAAACTTCACTACATCAACTGGTGCAAGGCATACTAGATACTTATCAGCAGCATCACCAGAAGCAGACTTCACACTGATTCCAAATATAGTTTACATGGTAAACGTACAAGCAACACAAACATTGATCGTTACACTACCAGCTGCACCACAAACAGGTGATATTGTAAGAATGATTGATGTAGGTGGTAACTTGAAATATGATACAACATTAGTTGTTAGAACTCCTGAGACAAGTGGAACACCAATACAAGGTGACTCAACAGGAACACTATTTGGAGATAGATTAACTCCATATCCATCTGGTGAACTTGTAGTTCAAACTCCTAACGCTGGATTTGCACTTGTATATCTTGGATCTGTTGATAGTAATGATCAAATAGGCATACCAACTAGCGTACAAGGTTGGTGGTTAATGGAGGTATAATAAATGCCAAGTTACAACCGTATAAAAGCGTCAAAAGCCAGTCCAATAGGCACAATAATGCCATGGACTGGTAGTACTAGTGAGTCAGCACTATCTCCTGATTCAATACCTAAGGGTTGGGTCGTGTGTAATGGGGGTCAGTTGAGAGCGAAAGATTATCCCATACTTGCACAGGTATTGGGTAATTTATATGGTCCTGTAGTAGAAGTTGGTCAACCTTTTGTTGGTATAACCAATTCATATCCAAGTTATAATGATGACGATGTTTTTAATTTACCATTACTAAATCAAACAGTTCTTATAGATTTAGAGAGTAGTCTTCTATCAGGACAAGATTTGAGTGTATTTGGACAGTATGTTTCATTAAATGGTTTTGAGGGTCAACAACCAGTATCTAACGTATTGTCATATATTGATGCACAATTTAATTCAAATGTTGAGGCAGAATTATCAGGAAAAATAAAAGGTATTAGTATTGAAGACCCATCATATTTTGATACTATTAGAACTATACCAAGAAAATTAGGTATTGATCATACTGCACCACATACACATCCAAGACCACCAGGAAGTTTTTATCCGTCAGTAGAATTAGCTGGTAGTTATTTAAGTCTATTTGAGGCAGGAAGATTTGAAGTTCAAGATTCTGAATACTCAACTGGTTCTGATGCAGGACTCACTAATATAGAACCATTGGCAGATAGTTTCAATCCTGGTACAATCACATGGACTGCATATGACCCTGCTGCTACATCATTGGTTGACTGTAATAATCATCGACATTATGGTGAAGCATCTGATGTTATACCTGTAGTTCCAACAGTTGATCGTGTTGTTGCAACATATGGATTCACCAATGAATATGTTGATGATAACTCATGTACATCACAGGTACAACAACCAGCAGTTACTGCACCATTTCCACCACCTGGTTCATATCTAGGATTGAGAAACTATTATGTATCTGATCAAGTTCCAATAGAAAGAAGAGGTAGTGGTGTTACACCACCAAACACTGATGTACAGGATTATTATGGTGCAATAGGAGCAGGAAGAGACTATCCTTATCCCGTTACATTGAATCATAATGGTGATGCATTTACAAGCACGAGTATAGGATCTCATAATCACTTTACGATTGATATATCAATGACTAAAGGACAGATGAACATCCCTACCACTTTACTCATAAATAATATGACTACTGGAAACATAGAACCTATCAATGTTAACAGAGCACTTAGTGTACAGATTAATCCTAACACTCCATCCTTAGTCGTATTGTATATTATCAGAGCATACTAATGGCAGTATTATATTCAAAAGAAAAAGGAAAAATAGGAACACTTACTGGTTCTATTATAAACTGGTCTAATCAGTTATCATCTGCAGATCCAGAGGATCCAACAATATATGAAACTCTTCCTGCTGGTTATCTGAGATGTGATGGAGCAATTTATGATGCTGGATTATTTCCAGAACTTGCTACTGTATTAGGTGTAGGTTCTAATTGTAGATATAAAAAACCAGATACAACATTACTTGATAATCAATTTCAAGTGCCAGATCTTGGTGCTAAATCTACTAAGACATCATTCTCCTCTAACCTAGGAGATTATCAAGATACATATTTGCTCAACGATGCAGGACAAGAAATAACAAAATCTGGCGTAGGATTAGAGGTTAGTAGTAACATAGGTTCATCATACGAGATACAATATCAAGGTAATTTTTTCTTACCAGCACAGACAATTGAAATTACTGGTCAACCAGGTTTTGCTAAATCTAGTGGTAACTATACAGAAGAAACAGAAGTATTACAAAACCAATTTCAAGCACATGCTCATTTCCATGATGGAAAGAGATCAAGAACTGCATCACCTTCAAATGAATTTGGTTTATTTGGTAGAAACTCATACACATCTAAATCAACTTTGTGTATTATGCCATGGGCAAACAATACAAGACAAGAATTATGTAAGGCAGTAGCATCTAAGGTCTATACTGCATTTCAACCACAAAATGATAGTAATTCTTGTGGTTTCTCTTTTGCTGGTGGTGATTCACAAGAGGTATATACATGGTTTGGTGGTTGTTGGGCTGGTTGTACCTTTGATCAACAATATAAGTGTTTGATACCTGGTGCTATTCCTGAGTTAAATTCTGATGGAAGTGGAAATCCAACAGGAACCATTTTAGAATTTGAATGTTCAACTGCTGGTGCTGGAACATTAACTGGTGATGGATACCCAATATACACAACAAGTGGTCAACAACCATTTACAGCTAATTGTGGTAATATTACATACACAAGTGAGATGACCTGTAAAACTGTAGGGGAATGTCTTATAGGTGGATCAAATTGTGATGAATATGCTGTTGCACAACTAGGAGGTGGTCTAAAACAAGCCACTGTAGCAGCTAATTATACGCCAACCACGGTAGCAGCAGCAACTCAAGTTCCTTTTGACTCACAAGCAAACTCTGTTGTTTATGGTGCACTTAATAATACTGTGGTTGATGTAGAGGAGTTTGGTAATGAATGTATACACAAACATTTTGTTCCTTTCAATCAAGAACCACATACATGGAATGTAGTAACAAAACCAACCTATATTCCTGCTGATCAAATAACATCTACAGTTCAGATAGATGTAAATGAGGAAAACAAGGCAGATGGTTTTATACAACCATTTTTAGTTCAAGAATTTTTAATTAAATATTAAAATGGCAACATATAGGAATTCATACTCTAACTACTATTCCGACAAGACTGGTAACCACTCTCCTGTTGGAACAGTTCTTCCTGTATTTGCTGATCTTAATATGGCATCAGAAGATCCTGAGTATTCATATCCACAACATTTATATTGTGATGGTAAATCATTAATGATTCGTGACTATCCAGAATTATACAGTATTATTAAAAATAGATATGGTGGTAGTGCATCACAAAATATAACTCAAACATCACAACCTGGCGGTTTAAGAAGATCATATTTTATAAACAATAAACTATTTTTACAATTTTATTACGATGCTACTAATGACAAGACAAATGTAAAAAGACCATATCCATATGGTTCGGTGTTTAGATTTTCTCTTGGAACAAATCCCTATGGATCATTTCCACTTGGTGGTATTTTTAATCAGACTACTTTTTATCAATTACTACAACCAACAGAGGATGTTAGTGCACAAGCACAAACAAATGAATTTGCATATGAGGTATCATTTCCAAGCACTGCTGGTGTTGATTTAACAACTATAACACAATCTGATTATACTATAGATTTTACATCTGGAAATAATCCTGCATCATTTGTATTCAATGTCACCAGCTCTGGTGATGATGCATGGGTTTTAAATGGTGAAGATAGGGATGGTCCTATTTCTGGTAACAATCCTACTATTACTTTTGGTGCGGGTGATATAATTCAATTTAATGTTAATGTAACAAGTCATCCATTTTATATCAAGACTGTAGATTCTAATGGAACTGCTAACCAACTTCCAGTTTATACTGGCACTGGTAGTGGACAGACTGGTAATGGTGCTGGTGATGGAGCGATTGGTGTGGTGATACTTCACACATCTGGTTTATCAGGAGTTACTCTTTTTTATAATTGTGGAACTCATGCTGCAATGGTTGGATCTATTGCAATTGGTGCTGCTGGTCCTGTTATACATCCTGATCTTGTTATACAAAAATCATATACTTTAGCAGATTATCCATATAATATTGGAACATTTAATCTACCAGATTATAGACAAAGAAAAATACTTGGATTTGGTAACGTCAACGGAGCAGGAACATCAACACCAGAAAATGCAATTAACAACTCTGTTGGACAAACTGGTGGTACATGGTATATTGCCAAAGATACACTAATTGATAGTGGAGATTTTTTTGTTATTGGTGATGTAAAAACTACAGGATATAATAATATAGTAGCAGATGTTGGTGCATATATTACAGGAACTGTCAAGTATCAGATAGGACCTATGGATGATTATGTCTTTCCATTTCCACCAACACATAGTCACAGGATGTTGACAGTAGAAGTTGATGAAACAAAATTAGCAGAACTAGGTACTACAGAGGTTGATAAGTTTGCTGTAAACTACGTGACTACCAGAGCAAATGTCAATTTATTTGAACCAAACGGATCTGCAGGACAGGCATTAGGTCATTCACATGGTTTGATTGGTGTACCACTACAGAACGCATTAACAGCAACATATGGTAACAGTAATGGTATCGGTGATAGATTAGGAACTACTGGTGATCAACAATATCAATATATGATATCAGAAGCACCACAAACAAATGTTCTATCTATTACTTATGACTCTGTTACTGATCTAATAACTGTAGATTGTGATGGAAACCATAATCTCACAATTGGTGACATCATAACTGTAAATGGAGCAACACCATCAGAATTTAGTGGCAATTTTACCATAATAGCAACAGGATTTGGACTTCAAGCATTTAGTGTAGAACCAAGAGACGGAGAAACACCTACACAAGCGACAGCTGGTGGAGTTGCTGTAACAGTACAATTGGCAAATGGTTATTTTTCACAACAAGAAACTACACAAGCACCAAGAGCATACACTGTAGATACTGCCACATTGGTTGGTGGTAAAGCAATAGAATTTGATATACCTGGCAACGCATATGAAATCTCAGAAGATATAATTACTACACCACAAGGTGGAATTATATCAGTTCCAGATGCTGGTTCGGGAACAATATCTGCAACTAGTGTTTTCTTGAAAGCACCTGGCGGTGGTGGTGCAGACAGTGATAATAATGGACTAAATGGTGGATATGCTGAAGTTGGTATAACTGTTGATGGCACATTCTACACTATCAGAGCTGTAGGTGGTGGCGGTGGAACGAGAGGATCTGTTGGTGGTGCTGGAGGATCTGGAGGAGGATTTGTAATTCCAGCAGCATTATTAAATGATCCACGATTTACTTTTACTCAAAATACTGGTGCTGATGGAAGTGATGGTGGAATACCTGGCACAGGATCTAACCTAGCACTTGGTGGTGGTGTTATAGGTAATATTCCATCAGGAGCATTAATGACAGGTGGTAACGGAGTAGCACAATTAAAGAGTCAGAGTAATACTGACTCAGAATTAACATATACAACAAATGATTCAACGACGTCATGGTCAATACCAGCACCATCAAGTGGTGAAATAAGTAGAAGCATTTCGATTGAAATGTCTGGTGGTGGCGGAGGTCCTGGTAATGCAAACTCAGGATCTAACTGTAGTTCATCTTGGCCAGGTTGGCCAACTTCAATATCAGGTAAAAGTGGTGCTAATGGTGGATATGGTGGTAGAGGTGCAAGATTAACTGGTGCAATAGCACAAACATCTGGAACATTAACATGGGAATTAGGACAAGGTGGTAATCCTGGTTTTAACACCAGACAAGGAAATCAAGTTGGAGGAACGCCAGGTAACGACCCTGCTACAGGAAATCCATGGAATAACTGGCCAGGTGGTATTGGTAATGGATATGAACCAGGTGGTATAACACAAGGTGTTACTGGTGCTTCTGGATGTTTATCTGGAGCTGGTGGACAAGGTGCATGGGGTAACGGTGGAACCGCAGGATCAGGTGGTGGTGCATCTGGTCTATTCCTTAATGGAGTTCTCATCGCTGGTGCTGGCGGTGGAGGCGGTGGCGGTGGATCAGGTGGTGGTTACAACGGTAGTGGAACTACTGATCTTTGTTATGAAGGTTATCCTGGTGCAGCAGCTACACAAGGATTAATAGCGAGTAGTGGAGCTTTAGACTTCGCAAATGGTGGAAATGGTTCTACTGGTGGTTGTACTTCTGGTGGAGGAGGTGGAGGTGGATCCGCCTGTGGCGTTATTAATAACAACAATGGTGGTCAGGGTGGACAAGCGGGTGTCGGACACAATGGTAATGGTGGTGGTACTGGTGGAAAAAGAGGTGCATCTGCATACAGAACTCAGTATTGGGTTGGTTCAGTATCAGAAGATGCTCAAGGTTCACTTCCAACAATTGGAGGATATATAAAAATACAATTTTCAAATGTTGTTGAATACTATGATAATCTTGGTGGCGGTGGCGGACAAGGTGGTAATTTAGTTATGACATTTGGTGGCGGTATTACTACCTCTGTCACATATACCTTACAAGGTGGTGGTAATGGTGGTGGAGAAGGAACTAACGGTGGTGGTGGAGAAATAAAAATAATTTACTACGGACAAGAAGAAGGAACAACAGTACCAGGTGGAACTACAACACCAGCAGGAAGATATTATGAGTGTGATAGTGATGGTAATCCTATAGGTAGTCCTGTTACTGCTAATGTATGGCAATCATCAACTGACCCTAGTATTAAAGAAAGAGAATTTGGTCAAGGAACTGGAAGTGTCGTAGGATTTGCTGGTGGAACAGCTATTCCATATAATACTCAAACTAAAATACAAAGATACATAGCATTTACTGGTGGTGCTAGTGACAGTGCTGGAAAGAGACAGTTGGAAGTAGGAACATTTGATATGAGAAAAGTAAATAAGATGAGATTCACTGTCATTCGTGGTAGTAATCAAAATGGTGGAGAAAATCCAGATCAAGCATTGAATGTATTCTATAAAAAAGGAACATCCAATACTGTTACATTATTCAGTCAAGTATTATTAGCAGCAAATAATGATCCTACTTGGCAGACACCAGAGATTGCAGTTTCTGAAGCAGATCCTATTAGAGATGCATCAGTAACATTGATTTTAGAACAGGATAGAGGACCCGTATATCAAACAGCTCCAGCAGCAGATGATAATTATGGATTAGGTGCTATTACATTATTCTATGATCCAGAATTTAGTACAACATTCATATCAACTGGTGGTGCTACTCTTACTGGTAACTTAGATGAAGGTGGACAACCTATCAACGCTGATACTGGTATTGATCAAGTTAGAAGAGAAGTATCAGCAGTACAAGCAGCATTGACAGTAACAGATGGTACATTTACAATGTCATCATCTACTCCTATTACAACACTTGCTACTGTAACAGCAGAGAATGACATTCCTCTTATAACTAAATACCATAGGGTAAAGTATTTAATTAAGGCATTATAAATGGCAACCATAGCATCACCATCATCAACCACAATATACTTGAATGCCTTTGACAAGACCATTCAGCATGACGGTATAATAAAAACCATAGACGATGATTATTGGACAAAGAACATAGTTCCATTATTATATCCTATGTGGGACTCTGACAACGATAAGTTAGAGGTATTCGTGTTGTACAAGGATGGTACTACAAGGATGAATAAGACAAAATATACACGTAATCAAAAGACTGGTGTATATAAGTGGATCTCATATCAATTTGACTTATCACCATTCACAACAGAAATTACTGATCTTAGTAATAATTTAATTGATAAGTGGACAGAGTATAGACAAGGACAAGAGAATGATTTAGAACGCACATTAGCAGCAGCATTTGCAAATACAGCAATATTGAATTGGACTAAAGTTGCATTAATTAGAAACTTCCTACTAATGGAAAGTGATTGGACACAACTCGGAGATGCACCTATCACTACAGAGCAGAAAGCACAGTGGGTAAAATATAGACAGAAACTAAGAGATATTCCAGCAGAACAAGAAAAGAAAAATGCTAGTCTAGTAGTATTTCCTATCACACCATCAAAACATGCTGTACTTGCAGATGGTTTAAATTATCTTGAGGACGTATCACATTACTATACTATACCACAATCAGTTTATAGTAAGTTCTCAAGTAGAATAGTAAACTATCTTGCACTAGCGATAAGCACGATAGATATTGATGAAATGCCAGTGACTCGCATCACTAGAGCATCAACAAGTACTGTCAGTTCAAGCACAGGTAACAGCACACTTGATGATATACTTAAGATGATTGATGAGGGCGACTTCGGAGAATAATTATGCCACTAATATCTTTAAATCCTAAAACTAAAGACATGCTTGCTGCTGATTATGCAAAGTTAAGTGATCAGCACATGATAGTTATTGATAACAGTAAGTATCATACACTTGCAGCAGATAAGAAAGCAACTGTACTTGCATACTATGATGGTATCATACCAGAGGCAGAGATTGATAGAATATTTGAATTGGAATACATATACTATTATTTCCCATCAGAAAAGATAGCATCAGACTATTGTGAGCAATGGTTTCCACAACCACAGAATTTACCAGACGCAGATCATTATATAAGAGCATACATTCTCAGACCAGACGGTACAATACCATATGAGAATGCAGATCCTACACCACCAGGTTGACAATCATAAAACTTGTGATAAAATAGAAATAGTTATCACTGATTAATGAACGTACCAGACCCTTGGATGCTTCAACACTTGCAACTGCAAGCAATACTCAGGGATCATATGATTCCTGCTGATCAAATGCAGTATCTAGGAGAAAGAGAATATACAACAGAATATAATGCACACCCAGAATATCATGGAAAACAAATGCCATGGTATCTAATTGGTGGTCAGCATGAAGTTCCAGTTTGTGACATTCAAGATGTTCAAGGCACTGATGATGATTAAATAATAGAACTTACTATCAAAACTATGAGAGATCAAGGTTCAGTAGGAAAGGAATCACCAGAGGTAAAATATGATAGAGCACTTGCTCTATTCACAGAGTCAGTTCTGGCACCTGACCATCAATTAAGAGGTTGTGCACACAACCAAGGATGTTTCGATGAACTCATGGAGATCAGGAAGCATGTATTAGAATATCTCAAGACATTGAGAGAAGT
>VTLG01001901.1_pt1 | contig 18658 bp, 32 predicted proteins | sample 4694571 | NCBI WGS metagenome assembly VTLG01 (sample SAMN12604809, study PRJNA352737) | marine metagenome | biome: ENVO:00000447; feature: ENVO:00000209|ENVO:00000569|ENVO:01000036; material: ENVO:00002151; isolation source: viral sequences binned using virsorter ...
CCACTCAACTCCAAACCGTTCCTATTGTTGTTGAGATAAACAGCTAAGATAACCTGTGCATTTTTTACACGATCTGGGATTTCAGTATCTGTGTAATAATCAGCAACTAATCTATTGGGAAAAGATAAGCCATAAAGGTTGGTATAGGTATCAGGTTTTCTTACTCCTGATCTCGGCCATTCAAGTGCCTGGGTATCATCTACCCTAGCCCCCAAAAACTTTTCACGATCAATTCTTTGGGCTGCTGTAAAAAGCGCACGGTTTTTATTGTCGTTGCTTGAGCCATCCCATGCAGCAGCGTCATCACTGAGGACTAAACCTTCAATGAAAGAGTTTGCATCAGCAAGAGTTATATAGGTGTTTGCGTTAGCACCGCCAACAGTAGCATCAAGAGTTATCGCCATTTAGTTTCACCTTCTTGGGCTTTGGTTTTGGTTTTGGCTTTTCAAGAGTAGGAGTTAATGAAGCTGCCTTTTGAGCAGCCTCATTTCTCGCTCTCATACGCCTAAATGCGTACATTGCCATTAGCTTGATGCACCCTTTAGAGCAACAAAATTAATAACAATTGCTTCACTTAGGTTTCCAGCAGATACGTTTGAAACTGTCACCGCAAAAGATCCAGCAGCAATCGCATTTGCATTTACCAAATATGAACCAGCAGTTCCAGCAGAACCATGACAAGCCACAACAACATCAGTTGCTGAAATCTTGCTGTTTGTAACTGTGAAAGATACCTCTGTGCCAGCGTCAAGCTGTGCATTGTTCATTGTGATTTGTCCACTCTCAGTGTTGAGAGTTACACCTGTTGATTTGTTAGTAGCCTGAGTTACAGTGCCACCGCCTGTTGGTCCAACTAAAAGGCCAGCAGTAACGTCAAATAAAGAAGCCATAATTAATCCTGATTACTTACGTTAGTAGCACGAACAATACCGATGTTCTTTGTTTCATAGACTTTCGACCAAGAGCCTACAGTTTCGAGAACGCTCCGAGTGGGATTAACTGTCGATACTGCATATTTCAACCCAACAGGGTGATAAATGTAGTGGAGATCCACTGCCATTGCTTCTTCTAAAGCAAGGATGTCTCTATCTGTTTGTGTTCTGATTGGAGCCTGCTCGCCCGTAACTACTGATCCTTGTTGGAAAAAGAACGTACTGTATTCCGTAGATGACCCAGAACCTGTTGTTGGAACATCATCAGAAACAATAACTCTCAATCCCATAAATGTAGGGATAGATGTTGTTCCTGGGAAAGCTCCAGCAGTTGTACCTGAAGTTGCATCTGTATCAGGTGCTCCAGTGTTGTCGTAAATACGATCAATCGCATTTCTCTCAACTAAGTCGTAATAGACTTTTGAGTGCATTGCCACGGCTGTAAGTTTTGATCCCTGATCACCAAGTAAAGCCTGTGCTTTTGCAACGTGTCTTGGACTCAATGTTGTTGGAGAGTCACCTGATTCTGAATCAATTGTTAAATCAAATAATGCAGAACTGCTTGAGTTTGCGTTTATAGAACCAAATGCACCAGTTAAACAGGAGAATAAATCTTTCTGCTTTTGGTTGTTAACATAAGCAGCCATTTTCTGGGCGATAGCAGCCATTGGATCTGGGCCACCACCTACTGCTAATGCAGCTAAGTCTCTTGAACTAAATGCACGACCTCTATGAAGAACAGCAGCGATTTGGTTATCGGCTGTAATTTTTCCAGGTGTTAATGATAATGAATCTGTAAGAACTTCAAAGTCTCCAGATAAGTTTGCTTTGTAGAACACTTTGTTATCAAGAAAGCTCTTTATCTTTCTTTTCTACATCTTTGCCATTGATGTAGGTCGGACTATATCTTCAACCCAGAGGGTTGCAAGGCACTCGTGGAAGCATTACTCAGTTTCCTGTCGGCTTCTAGTCTCTGAACCTTCCAGCTTGTGTGCTGGCTTGGCTGCTGATTATCCTTTTATGGTGGACTTCCAGCAATTCACCTTGTTTCATTATGTTGTTACCAACATAAGCCCCAACTACTCTTTAGGGATTTTTACAAAGTCACCGCCTCTTTCTGCGGATAGATTTAATTCTGCTAGAGGTGTCACGACCCCACTCTGTAAGAAAGCATCTCTTTGAGTTGTTTCTTCAATCAGATAGGGTGTAAAAACCTCAGGGATTATTAAATCACTTCTTAATGTAGCCATTAAAAAATGTACTAATGATTTTTACTTTTCGGTGACAACACCTAACTTATACAAACAAGTTGTTTCTATACTAACCGCTAACTGCGTTTTTGAGCATATTATATTTATTAATGTCTGTACGATATAGTCTAGCCTGTTCTGTTAGGTTGAAAGATTCTTTAGCAAATGGGTTGGCTTCGCCTGTAATAACATCAGCAGTTACTTTGGTTGTTGTGGCACCACCTCCTTGTGGTCTAGGATTCTTTTGTACCCATTGAGGCATTTTTGATATTGCCCAATCTTTCACAGGGGTTCTGTTATAACCATCAACAATAACAACAGTTCCATCAGCTTCTCTTGCAAGTTGATCTCTGTTTATTCTTGATAAAACATATTGTGGGTCATGTACCACATCAGCCAATGCACTGACAGCAGGGGCTTCCACTTCAAGTTCCCTTTGTCTTTGTTCTAGTTCCTGTATCCTTTTGTTCTTGGATTCTTCTGCTTCACGATATTGAGTTGCAAGTTTTTCTCTCGCCTCTTCATATTTGCCCTGTGCCTCAAGTTCTTCCTGTTCTTTTTTTTGCTTATAAGCAATCAAAGCATTTACATCTACATCTGGAGGGATAGCCTTCCCTGCCTCTTTTGCTTTTATATTCTGATCTAATAATTTCGCATTATTAGCTTTTAATTTTTGTAGTTCTTCCTGTAAAGCTGCGTATTGTTCAGGAGAAGGGTTTGGCTTGATTGGCTCTTCTGACATAAAGATCGTAATATTTATTTATAATATTACCTTAAAATTACCATTTAACCTTATGTGACCAATATAAGGCTGACATAATTGTTGGATTTGGATTCTGGGCATTATGTCTAGCATAATATCTTTCTCTTCTTCCCTTTTCTGCTTTTGTTCTTGGATTCTTGCCAGCTCCTTTTACTCCCTGCTGTCCAAACCTAATTAATTTCACCTTATCTCCTTCTTTTGCTAGTACGACATGAGAACTTCTGGGATGATTTGGAGTTGGCTTTGCTTTGTTAACTTCTGTTAAGCCATACTTTTTTAGCTTACGTTCTATCTTTTCTTTTTTACTTAAAGTCATTTGCCTTTCTTCCTCATTGCCATATTGTGAGCCTCAGTAAAACTCATGCCTTCTCTCATTTTACGTTTCATATAATCCATGTGTGCCTTTGTATGACCATGAGCTTTCTGATGTTTTGCAAGGGTGTTTTTTTGTCTTGTGGTTAGTTTCATAATTACTTCTTTTTTTTGTTTTTAATTCTTTTATTTGCCCTTGCGAGTATATCGGCATCTGCCTTTCTTGCCCCACCATCACCGGTTACAAAACTATCTACTCTACCAAAGGCCCAAGTATTAATATCTACATTCCTTGATCCACTTTGTAACCATGCTCCTTGCCCTCTCCTAAATACAGATTTAAGCTCCCCAAAAGTAAACTTTGAATCTTTTGCTTTATTTTCTAAAGCAGTTACTACTCTTGCACTTAGAGGTTTAGCTTTTGGGGCTTTTTTTACGCTTTTTCCTTTTTTTGGTGACATTTTGGGCAACTCTTGATTTGGATACAGCTTTTATATCAATAAATTCTCCTTTTCTGTAGGCTTCGGCAGTTCTCTTGATCTCGGCAGCTTTCGCTCCCTTGTTCTTTGCTCCAGACAGATATTTCTTAGGAACACCTGTCTTTTTGTCTTTTGCAACTCGCCTAAACTTTCTCGTCACTTTTTAGATTTTTTCTTAGTTGCTTTAGGTTTTACTTCACAGTTTTCAACCTTTGGCTTTGACTCATCATAAGTCTGGACTTTGAATGTATATCCCATTACTTTTTGCCTCCTTTTTTAATTTTTTTTGTTTTTTTTGGCTTACCGTACATAAGAACAGAAGTAGCTGTCTTTATCTTACTTCCTTTTGCGTTTTTTAGCAGTTGATAAAGCTATTGCTTGAGCTTGTTTTAATGTCTTGCCCTCTTTCATTAGCAAACGTATGTTGCCAGAAATAGTCTTTTGTGATTTTCCTTTCTTTAATGGCATATCTATAGTTTATATTCTTTTTTAATTTCTTCTAGAGTCTTTTCTGTTCCATCAGATCTGATAATTTGCCTTAATGCCTTTTGACCAGTACTTCCTTTTTTATTCGCTAAAGTTTTAAAGAATTTTACTTTCTGTTCACTGCCAAGAGTTTTTATTTGCAATTCCCGATCCTGATTTAATAACCAATCGCCATAAGCCTGACCTTGTGGAACTCTTCCTGTAATACTCGGTCTTGTATCAAGTGCAGTTTTTGGTGGCTTTTCTAGTCGAGGATATTTTTTTTGTAGTCCATCAAAGTCAACAACAGGGACGGTAGTTGATCGACAATTGAAATGTTGTGGTGGCATTGGGCCTTTATTATATTCAAATTTTTTCCCGTCTAACCTTTGACATATCGGGCTTGTTCTAGAGTCTAGCGTTGCCACATATTCATATTTAGGAGCAACTTTACTATTTGCTGCATAAACAGCCTGACTTGCCTGGTTTTGTACTTGATTAATTGATGTTCTTACAATCGTTTGTAATTGATGGTTGGCAAGTTTAGTAACCTCACCACCTGCTGCTGCAATTTGTTTTACAGACCCTGGTTGGTTAAAATCTAGCCTACCAACTAATCTTCTTGCTATCTGTTGTGTTGTTTCTCCACTAAAAACACCTGACCTGATCGCTAATGCAAGTTTTTGTTGTGAACTGGTTGCAATACCTCGAAATGCCTTCTCTACGGTTTGACCATTTGGCAATGTCACAGCAGCACCTTGTCTTGCAGTAAGTTCAAACTTTCCAGAGCCAAACTTTACAAAGTCATCCTCTGTAAATTGTTTACTTGTAAATATATTTGTCTGAGTAGGATCTGTTGTTACAAATGATTCTGCATATTTAGGACTAACAGCAACACTATTTATCGGCACATTTCCTGATGCTGTTACTTTTTTAAGCTCTTTTACAATAAAATCTCTCTGTAAAACAGTTATCGCCTGCAATTCTTTTTTAAAATCTTTAGCCGTAGCACCGGACCAAGTATTTAAACTATCTTTTGCTTGTTTTATAATTGCCCTTAGTCTTTTTCTTGTCTGTGGTGCAATAACAACCGCTTCTCCGGCTTGCCTTTGTCTTATATCTATATCTCTTAATTGTTTTGCAGCCTTTAAAATCACCTCGTTATAAGTTACAGCATACTTCTTAGCAACAGCATTACTGAAGCGGTTAAGATCAATGGTCTCTCTAAAAAATACCTCTGGAGTTGACATTCATTAAGCTGCGTCAGGTTGTATTGGGGCTTCCATTTCGATTAACCCACCGGCTTGTGTTGCCTCGACTTCTTCCTCCACATCAAAATCATCTCCGAGAATCTCACCACTGCTTAACTGTGTAAGCAATGTTTCCTGACTGATAGTACCAGCAGTAAATAGTTGTAATAACGCTTGAATTTCTTGTGGTTCTAATCTTGCAGTTACAAAATCTCTGTTAACAAAACTACTTCCAGCATTTGGTTCATTAAGATATTCACTATGGAACTTAAGGCAATTATCAATCAAGTCTTGCATCTGCTGGGCAATAACCATCATTGTGCTGTCATTCTGAGATCTATCTATCCGTTTAGCCTCGGCACTTTCGCCAACTAGCTTTTGACCTAGTACCGCAGCTAGTGACAATGTATTGATCTGTTCTCCAATATCTGTAAGCCTTTTAAATTGACTATCGTAACTATCACCCGATGGGCTGACGTATTCCATTCTTGATTCAGGTGGTAATGATAATGCTTCATTCGGCCCTGTTGTTATCTCATCCGCATTTGGATAACCAAAGACTGCAAGTAATGGAACAGAACTGATATGCAAAATATTATCAAGATCACTTTGTATTTGGTAATGCTTGAGGTTTAGTTCTGCTATGTCATATAAAGGGCTGCGACTTTCAAACATTCCCACCCTGTTAGCATAAGCAATAGAAAAAGGGATTTTGTCTTTTATGCTCATCTCTCCTTCATCATGCAATTTATATTCGCCCTTATTATTTTTCCTGTGGATTTCATATCTACCTGGTTCAAGCACTCTGATTTGTTTTACAATCTTCTCTCCATACTTTCCATCAGACTCAACAACCTGTTCCATCAATCGAAGTTGGGTTAACTTTCTTACCCCGTCAACAATCTCTGTCCTCCAACCAAGAATATCTTTAGGAGCATAAGTAACCCAATAAGGTCTGGCCTTTTCTCCATCCTTCGGGGCATCAACTAAAACCCCGACATGACCAAAAGAAATCGCAACCCTAGCTGTTTGATATAACCAGACATTAAGATCATTACCTTCGAGGTCTACATCAAATAACTGCTCTCTAACTAAATCAGATACATCATCTAAACGAATAGGCTTCCTGACGAGCATACCGCTTAACATTTTCTCGATTCGCTGTAAATATGGCACTACTGTTGACCTACTTAATCTAACGTCATATGAATCATCAGTCTCACGAGCTTCTTGCGGTAAATATTTTCTATGTTCACTACGAATTTTATATGTTCCCTCTTTCAAATCTTCAACCAAACCCCAGAAATTTGCCATCCTCTGATAGGCGGCATTAGGACTCGCAACCGTTGTAGGAGCTAGTGTTACAGGCTGATTGTAAATATTCAGAGAGCTATACACGGTTTTTCCTCATAGTACCATTACTTTTAATATATTCTAATACCAGTTGGCTTGCCTGTTCTACCATAAAGAATATTAAATTCACGATAAATTAAATATCCTAACGCATCCACATGGTGATCGTATCCATTCTGTTTATCTGGATCTCCTGTCTTTTCATCATAACTCTGCAACTCAAGGCACTCAATCAAACGAGTGCAACGGGCATGAATCTCCAAACGTCGTTCCCCTTTGCCGTTCTGTAGTAACGCATTGACGGTTGCAACTCGATCTTTGATAAAGGGGTTGCTCTTGAGAGCCATTGAATTGAATCCGTAACTTTCGAGGATTGCAATGTCTGTTTTTGATGCATTAATCGTTGAACGTGCTGAGCCACTAGCGTCTGGGTAAACTAATATTCTGTTTGAAGGATAACGCCTGAGTATTTCCTGTGCCAATGCATCTGTATCATTTTGTTTTGATATTTCATCTATGATAAATAATTTGTCTCCAGACTTGACACCAACAACGGCATTACAATTCATTACGTTGAAATCGACCCCGATTCTTAATACCTCCATTTTGATATCAAAAGGTATTTTATTAATTACATGATGATTACGGTCGAAACGATCATAAACCTGACCGCTTGTAAGGTTTACCCATTGGCCTAGCAAATAGGCTTTTATTAACTGCGGTGGATAATTCTCATACAAAGAAGGAATAAACGTATCTGGAAGAAAAGGGTTATCAGCCGTTTTTGCTTGGATCAATCCTGTGTCAGACTTTTTGTTTTTTTCAAAGGTTTCAAATGCCCAGCCATGACCTTCAGGAGTTGTTGTTGCGTAAAACTGTTGAACATTTCCAGATCTAAGTCTTGCAAGTGCCATATTCATAGCATTTTCTGCCTCTCGTTTTGGCACAGTATCTGCCTCATCAAATCCAATTGCACAGAGGTTCTGGCCTCGTAATCTTTGATAAGTAAGCATTGTTCTTAACAAGATTGTGTGAGTGCCTTCTTTAAATTCCAAAGTAAAGGATGGCAATGGAGATGCTCTATAAGAAAAAGGAATTTGCCATTGATCCAGCAGTTCATTCATTGTCCTTACAAGAATATCCACTAACATTGCATGAGTTGGTTCAAAAAGTGCTGATACATGACCAATATTCATTGCCGCAAGTATTGTTGCTTTTGCAACTAAACCGACTGTTTTACCAGCACCAAAACCACAGACAAGAGCCAGTTTTCTATGGTCGAGATCATCACAAAACTTTGATTGATGAGGTAACAGGTCTTGATTTATACGTTTTATCGCTTCATCTGCTGTCGGTAAGTCATAAGCACCGATTTGATATAAAACTTTCCCAGGTTGAACTGTCTCTAAAATACTCACGAAACAATTTGTGCAAGTTTAGCTGCTGTATTGATCGCACCGAGTGCAATGTGATAATGACCAGCTTTCCTAGCCTCCATCTGTAGGGTGCTACATTGTGCCAAAAGGTCAGCCACCATCTGGGGTCTCTCCAAGTCCCAATCCTTCTTCAACTCGTCTCTGGCTATGTTTATGTACTTACAACAGGCTCTTTCGCTCACCCCCCAGTTCTCGGCTGCATAACGTACACAGTCGGATCTACGACCACCGTTTGCAATAATACGAGCAAACTTCTGCGACCTGATTATTGTTTCAGCTTTTGATCCTTTTTGAGCCATTAACTAGATGATACACGTTTTGCAGTGTTGCCTGTAAAATCCTCCCACCTTTTAACTATTACATCACAATATTTTGGGTCTAACTCCATAAGATAAGCGTGTCTGTTTGTACGTTCAGCAGCAATAAGTGTTGTGCCTGATCCAGCAAAGGGATCAAAAATTGTACCTTGAGTAAATGATAAACACCATTCAATTACAGCAAATGGTTTTTGAGTTGGGTGTATTTTTTGTTCACCACCCCAATGATGAGACAAAATACGACAATTTTTACCTAAATTTGTCCATGCCATTTCAAACTCACTAAATGAAAGACCATCATTCTTTTTATGCCAACAAAGCCAATCATTTGTCGGAGGTAAAATGTCTGTAAAATAATTACCACCCCAAATAATTTGAATTGGTGCAAATGTTTGAATCCAACTTATATCAGGCCTTTCAGAATCCCAATCATTGCCACGATAAAATTGTTTTTTACCTGTGCCGAGTGTTTGTTTATTAGCATTAATGCCATAAGGAGGATCTGTAATTATTGCATCAATTTTTATACCATTGGTTAATTTTTCAATGTGTTGAATATTTGTGGAGTCACCACATAAAAGCCGATGATTGCCAAGAATATACAAATCACCTTCTTTTGTAATAGGTTCTTCTGGTACTTCTGGAACGTCATCTGGATCTGTTAGCCCTTCTAATGGTAATACTTCTGTTTCTCCAAGTAATTCTTTTAGATCATCATTATCAAACCAGGGATTTAGGTCATGCTCTTGGCTTAATTCTTCAAGCATATTTATATCCCATTCTGAAAGATCGGAGGTTCTGTTGTCTGCAAGTGCAAGACCAACCTTTTCATCTTCTGAAAGCCCAGTTCTTTTTACGGCAATAATTTCATTGCCATCTGTTTCAATCACTTTAAGATTTTTTATGCCTGCTGCCTTTGCACCAGCGATTGTTCCATTGCCTGCAAGTATGCGGTTGTTTTCGTCAATCACAATTGATCTTGCAGCCCCAAACTTTTGTAGAGATTCTTTTATAAGTTTTGAGGAACGATCAGTACGCTTACGAGCGTTTTTATGATCGTTTTGTAAATCATTAATTGAAGTCATAAGTTTATAGTAGTTCAGTATTAAAAAATAACAAAATAAGACTCATTTGAGACTAGGGGATGTTCTCACGTTCCTAAGTGTACCCACTAATGCTTAAGACTTACCTAACCCTATATATACCCCTATATTATCTATTATTATATATATATATAAAACATAGAGAACATAGAGAACATATATATATAAGATAGTGATTTCAAAGGTTTTGAGCGTTCCCAGTAGTGAGAACAGGGGTGAGATCAGGTGAGAACCACACCCATTTGGGTGTTCCCTGTATGCGTTTTCTTTTACGTTCATAATGTAAGGATTTGAGAATGGATGAGACAGTCATCGTGTCAGATTTTGTTTGTCTTTCGATTGGTTTCTCTACGGCTTCAGTCAACAAAAGTTCAATTGTTATATCCTTTACAGCATTGGAAGGATCATTTAAATATTTAGTAATGACGGACAACCAAGGCGAATCAACCATATAAGAAAGATTTTCTTTTTCAATCTGGTTTTCCTGTTCAAAGGATAAAAAGTGCGATTCTTTATTTTTAAAGGCATGAACGGCAGCCGCCCAAATACTGTCTCTCTCCAACTGAAGGGAGTCGAGGTCGATTGATTTTAAGGTGCAGGGGATTATATGGAAACGCCTATTACCTGTGTCATCTATTAATAAACCAGATTCTTTATTGGTTGATCCGACAATAATGCCTCTTCTTGGCCATTCTTCAACAGCTTTACCGTATGGCACTCGTAAGAGGTCAGTTGATCTTGACAAGAAAGCTTTTATTGTTCCAGCGTGTTTTCTGGATGTGACTCCATCAATTTCTGACCATTCCATTCCCCATGAACGATGTAGGACAAGAAGATCATCTTTTGAAGATATATCACCGAGGGCATCTGAGAAGAAAGGCCCGAATAATGTTTGCCAGAATGATGATTTCTTTATACCTTGAGAACCTTGTAGAACAGTTGCCGAGTCATGCTTACAACCTGGTATATAAACTCTTCTTACTGCATTAATAAGAGTTAGCTTGAGCATTATGTCATATATTGTCGGTTCTTTAAGTTTTTGATCTTGTGGTCTTAGATATGTCGAGGCAAGTCTATCTATATAAGTTGGTTGGATTTCGTTGTAACAATGATCAAGATAAAGCTTTACAGGATCATATTCATTCTCATGGGCTACTTTAAGAAGGCAATCAATTGCCATTTCTTTTGGTACTTTATAGCCAAGTTCTGCAAGTGTCAGATAAAAAAGTTCAATATTTTTAATAACTTTGCCATCCATTTCAATTGAATGTGAAAAGGTATTAAATCTTATTTCCTGTTTCAGGTTGCGTAAAAAGTTTATAAGTTCCTGTGATGTAAGTTGTTCTAATTTACGAGGAACTGGCGTTGATTCTTCTGCTGGTTTGATTGATGTTGGAAAAGTGCGTGGCGGTGGAGTCCAACCATCTTCGGTTGCAAATTTTTGCAGTGTACCAATAGAGACTCCTGACGATTTAAAAGAATCCCATTTAAGTTGACATTCTCCTCCTTTGTATTTAACATTTTTTTCAGATAACGCTTCCCAATCATGAAATAAAGAATGATCTCCAACAGAATGAACAGCCATGCCAATTTTAATCCAATCATCATAATCATCTAAACGGTTTGGATTTATTGCTTGTAAAAGTGAACGGACTTTATCGGAATCTGAATTGAGAGTTTGAACTTGAGGAGTTTTTGTCTTTTTCTTCTGTTCCATCATTTTTTCGATTATGGCAACAGGAGCTTGTGCAATTTCTAAATCTCTTGGTGAGCGATTTTCCATCCATCTGTAACCGTCAGTTTTTGGATGTTTACCAGATACTATGGATTGTGTACCGTTCCAACGAAGTTCAATCTGTTCAACAGAACCATCCTCATCCTTCACACCTGTCTGAAATTTGCGTGTTTTTATTTGTGACCAATACTTTTCTGGAACTTGGTATATTATTTGAAATCTACCGACCCGACCTGATGTGACCATCCATGATGGAGGTAATGATGAAAGAGAAAAACCCCATTCACCTAATATTTTTGCAGCTGATGGGCCATCATGGTCGAGGAAAAGTAGGCCACCTGAAGGAGTTCCACAGCATACACCGATACCAGTGGATCTTTTAGAGGATATTTCTTTGAAAAGTTGTGAGCGTGTAAGTGGGTTGTTTTGCCAATCGTTTTGATAGGGTCTTTTATTTTGAACGGCAACAAAACCCCAGTGCCTGGGAAGACCAAGCAGTTCTTCTTTTATATCCATTGTTAGGCAGCCTTCTCCATCTCTTTTGAAACAATAAGCCTGAGCAAACAGGATCTTGATTCCGACCCTTTATTATCATCAAGCCATTTTATCTGCCCTTGCGAAAGTTGAATATTAATGGTTTTTAAAGTTTGATCCTGTTCCATGTTTAGGGTTGATTATGTATCACTATAGGGTAAGATACCACTAAAACTAGTATAGTCAATGATTAAATTAAGAGAATATCAAAAAGCAGCAAGCAGAAAGTTAACCAGACTATGTCAGATTAAAAAATGTGCATATCTTAGTGGTGAATGTAGAACAGGTAAGACATTGGTTGCATTATCTGTTGTTAGGAATATGGCACTTGAGAAGGTGTTGATGATTACCAAGAAAAAAGCAATCCCCAGTATTAAAAGCGATATAGAAAAAATGAATCTGGAGAGGGTAGTATCCGTTACCAACTTTGAGCAGTTAAAAAATTTCAAGAGTACAAGCTGGAATATGATCATCGTTGATGAAGCCCATAGTGTGGGTGCATTTCCTAAACCATCTCAACGATACCAGAATATTTTGCAGCTTAGATATAACAGCATCATTCTGATGAGTGGAACACCTAGCCCTGAAAGCTTCAGCCAGCTGTACCATCAATGGTCATTGACACCATTTTTGTGGAGTAAATATCAGAACTTTTACAGGTGGGCAAGTGACTATGTGGATGTGAAGGAGAAAAGAGTTGGAACTGGTGTTGTGATCAAAGATTATTCAGATGCCAAGCAAAGCAGAATCTTAAAGGATATTGAACCTTATACGGTTCAGATGACTCAGAAGGAAGCTGGTTTTACTCAAGAGGTTGAAGAAGAAGTGCATCTTGTGAAGATGTCCAGAAGAACATACAGGTTGGCATTGAGGATAATAAAAGATGGTGTTATTGGTAGACCTGGAGGAAGATCTGTTGTTGCTGATACTGGTGCAAAGGTAATGAGCAAATTAAGGCAGATTTATAATGGCCATGTGATCACTGAGAATCATGGTGCTGTAGTTTTTGATAAAAGCAAGATTGATTATATAAAGAACAACTTTAGTGGAAGGATTGCTATTTTATATTGCTTCATTGCAGAGGGCAAAATGCTGAGAGAAAGTTTTGGCCATAGGGCAACAGATGATCCAGATATATTCAATGCCGTAAGCGATTCTGTTTTTATTGGTCAGGTCAAGAGTTGCAGGGAAGGTGTTAATTTAAGCAGTGCCGACCATCTGATCTTTTTGGGAATAGATTATTCTGCCTTGAGTTATTTACAGGGCAGGGAAAGGGCAAGTTTTCTTGGCAGGGATAGAAAGAATAAAATCCATTATATTTTTGCGGAAAAGGGAATCGAGCCAAAAGTTTATCAGGTAGTACAATCAAAGGAAAGCTATACGATCAAGCATTATAGAAATGACCGAAGCTCAATATCAGAAGAAGCTGATCGACAGGCACGAGAAAGAAGGCTGGACAGTGATAAAACTAATTATGTGCAACAAAGCTGGATTTCCTGATATTGTTTGCATGAAACCAGATGAGGTCAAGTTCATTGAGGTCAAAGGGCCAAAGGGAAGGTTAAGTGAAATCCAGAAGTACAGGATTGAAGAGTTGAAAGAAAAGGGATTCGATGTAAAAGTAATGAAACCTTGTTGACAGTTGTTGACTTATGGGTTTATAATATAGGTATAGAGACAACCCCCTCAAATGAAAACAATTTCAATCAAAAAATTACCTTTTGATATTTTTCAAGAAATGTTAAATGATCAAGGTATATCACAAGAAGAAAAAACTATCCTCATAAAAGAAAGAGGAGATAAAAGATTTAAGGAGGCTAAATAAATGACAAAATTCAAAGTAATTAAAGACAAAGATTCTTATGCAATTTATAAATGTTGGTTATGGACCATCCAAGATGAAAATGGTATTTGGATAGGAAAAACTTACAAAAACAGTCCACCTTATTTTGCGTCAAAACAAAAAGCAGAAAAATTTTTACAGGAGGTTTTAAAATGACCCAAGCAGATTTGGATTATATGATGTGTTTACTTTCTGACAGAAAAAAACTTATCACCAATAAAGAATTTGACTGTACGACATGGGATAAAGAGGCAGAAGAATTGTGTCATATAGATGAATGCCTTAAATTTTTGGACAGACAGCAAGAAGATATTTAATGAAAAAACTAAAACTACTAGATACTTTCAGTGGGATAGGAGGATTTTCTTATGCTGCTGAAAAACTTGTTGGCGGTTTTGAAACTACACAATTTATTGAAATTGAGCCATACTGTCAAAAAGTATTAAAAAAACATTGGCCAAACGTACCTATTCACGATGACATCAAAACATTTACAGCAAAGCCTTTTCAGTATGACGCAATCTGCGGAGGCTTTCCATGTCAATCAATCAGTACAGCAGGCAAAGGAGAAGGCATTACAGAAACTTCAAAATCTGGTATGTGGTTTGAACTCATCAGAACCATACGCATGGTTCGACCAAAATACTTCATCTTGGAAAACGTATCAGCGATCCTTGCTAATGGATTGGACATTGTTCTTAGAGACATTTACAAGGCAGGGTACGATGCAGAATGGTGTTGTATTCCAAGCAGCTTTGTTGGAGCTTGCCACCAACGAGATAGATGGTGGCTTGTTGGATTCCCTTCCGACCCCGACCACTATGGATCATCTTCCACAAAGGAGTCCAAAAGCACTAAAAAAACTTTCAACATTAAGAGAAGCAGTGAATCCAGAAACACAGAAACTTTTCAACACGATGTTACCAACCCCGACATCAACCGATTACAAAGGGAGGTCGGGTCAAGGTTACATAGAGCGACATGGAAAACACAGAATATCAGACGTATTAACAAAAACTGGCGACAATATGAATCTAAATCCGTGCTTTGTAGAGGAGATGATGGGCTACGAAATCGGGTGGACAGACTTAAAGCATTAGGTAATTCTGTAGTTCCCCAGGTAGCTGCAATACCTTTACAACGTGTTTTGGATTTAGAAAATGAACGACAAGCTTGAGTATCAATTTAAAAAAGCTTTTTTGGAGCAAGAGTCAGAAAAGTTTATTGAGTATCTTTGTAAACCCAGAACAAAGTCTGAGGTATATGCAGCAATAGAAAAAATTGCATTGATACATCTTCAGATAAAAAACTGCGAAGATATTATTTATTCACGAACCGTTGACAAGTGTTGATCGTAAGTTATTATTAGAAAGCCCCTGAAACCCAACCCCATGAAACATTTATTTCTTTACCTCTGCATTTTTGGCATTGGATATATCTCTCTCACGGATTCATTGACACGCTCTACCGAAATCCATTGCCTTAATAATATCCAGGCTGCGTGTGAGGAGCTTGCCAAAAAATGAATTATTACAGAATAGAGTGTGGTGTTGCTGGTGAAGATTCAGATTGGAACTATAGATTTGAGTCTTTAGGATTTTACACTCATAACTCAGCAAAAGAAAAATCAGTTGACGAATTAAAAAAAATTGTTTATCAACAAGTTTTAGATAGAGAAGATCTTTTCTATGAAGCAGATTTTTTTAAAATAAAAGATTTAATATTATCTGAAATTATTAAATCAAATAGCCCAATCGAGGAGGTCAAAATACATGATGAGTGAATATGATCTTGGCCTTCGCTTCCATAAACAACCGAGGAGGAAGCGACCAACCCCTGAACGCTCCGACCTCGGCAACCCAATTTTAACCATGACCGATAAAGAAATCTTCAATACATTTGCATCTGTAATTGATTGCCCCAGTGCATCACCTTTTTTAAAACGATTAGCACAGGCTGGTCTTGTTGCAATGCCACAGGATAAGACACTTATTTTAAAAACATGGCCACGTTTATTTATGCAATACGGCCCACATACAAAAGGATATAAGGACTCATGACAACAGGATCAATCCAGATTTCAAACGAAAAATACCATGCTGATGATGCGATCTCAGCATCAATGCAAAAAGTAATGGTATCTCATGGACCTAAAGCCTACTGGAACTCTTTTCTTAATCCTGACAGGCCAGAACATAAACCAACCGCAGCCATGATGCTTGGAACATTAACTCATTGTGCCGTTCTTGAACCTGATGAACTAGAAAAAAGGTTTGTTGCAGTATCATCAAGGACTACCAAAAAAGGTAAGGAAGAGGCAAAGGAAGCTGAAGAAAAGGGCATGACTGCTGTTACTGAATCTGATATGGCCAATGCAATCAAAATGAGAGATGCGGTCTTTGCAGAACCTCATGCCAAGAAGTTATTAAGTTTTGGTATTGCAGAAAAATCATATTGGTGGGAAGACACCACCTCTGGTTTGACTTGTAAATGCCGACCTGATTGGCTGAACAAAGAAACTATTGTGGATTTAAAAACCAGTAGAACAGGAGCAAACCCCAGAGACTTTGCAAAGGCTGTCGCAAATTTTAAATACCATTTACAGGCAGCACACTATTTAAATGGTATTCCATCAGCAAAAAGGTTTATTTTTCTTGTAGTCCAATCTGAATATCCATTTGATGTCGGTTTATGGGAGCTAGATGATGATGCCTTGCAAGAAGGGCAAAAACTGTCTAGAGAAGCTCTAGATAAGATTGCCGAATGTCGCCTGCTTGATGATTGGCCAAGCTGGTGTCAAACAGGAGTTCAATCTTTATCCCTGCCCCGATGGGCATTTTCAACCCCCTTAGAAAAATGAGTTTTAACGAAGAGCAGAAAAAACTGCTTAACCAAAAAATTGATCAAAAAAATGTCACTTTCAGACCAGGTGGCGGTGGCCAGAAGTTAGCTTATGTTGAAAGTTGGCACGTTATACAGGAAGCAAACCGTATTTTTGGCTTTGATGGTTGGAGTTCTGAAACACTGGAGACATTTCTAGTTTCTGAAGATCCCAAATGTATTACTTACATTGCAAGAGTAAGAATTACTGTTGGTGACATTGTAAGAGAAGGAACAGGTGCTGGTCATGGTCGTATGGGCAGTATCGGTGACAAATATGAATCAGCAGTAAAAGAAGCAGAGTCCGATGCTAGGAAGAGAGCATTAATGCAATTTGGAGATCAATTTGGCCTGTCTTTATACGATAAGGACAAGGCATGGTTAAAACCTGATGATAGTAAACCAACTGTCTCAAGTAATAAACCAATTGATAGATCCGAAAGTGATAAGTTCATCAAAGAATGTGAAGCCTTCATTAATAAACCAGGCAATAAAGACAAGCTCGGTTTGTTAAAGAAAAACATTTCAAAACGATATGAAACTAATGCTATTAGTGAAAATCAAAGAGATGGATTACTGACACTTATTCTAGAGAAGGAGGATTCATGAATGAACTTATAACATCAGATCAATTAGCTGAAGAGCTTGGTGTAAAACCTCAAACTGTGCGACTTTGGAGAACCAAAACTCGCAAGGGCCATCCTAGTGGCCCAAAATGGACTGTCATCCTTAATAACACTATTCGGTACAACCGATTAGATATTGAGGATTGGCAGAACAAAACTAACAACCCTGACTAATTAAATTATCATGTTAAGCATTACAGCCGTTGGCAACCTAGCCTCAGATCCAGTACAAAAGGAAACTTCTCAAGGCACTAAGGTAACAAATTTCAGATTACTTACAGACATACAGGATGTGACTGTCCAGATTGATTGCACTGTATGGGGCAACCGAGGAGATGTTGTCATGGACTATATCAAGAAAGGAAATCAGATTACCGTTACAGGATCTGGTAATTTGAATACTTTTGAGAAGAGAGATGGCAGTGCTGGAGCATCCATCCAGGTAAGAGTAAATGATTTTACACTGCCTGTGAAAAATAGAAGCTCAGAAGCAATCCCAGCCTGATTTATAGGGGCATTGATAGTCCAGCATCCTCCTTAGTCATGTAAGACCCCTTTTTTATTTTTAACCTTTAGAACACCATGAAAAAAAACAAACTAAACAAAAATCAACCTAGTTGGGAGATAAAACAAAACTGGAAAGTGAATAGCAAAAAAATGGGTGAACAGTTTAATAGAAGACAGGAAGAAAGTCTTCATGCAAAAGATTTTTTAATTGAAAAAATGAAAGAAAAACTACAAAATAAGAAATGATAAAAAGAAACAAACACGGCCAACCTCTTAATCCCTATAGTGGCCAGGTCTATTTTGATGAAGAGGATGATATCTCTTATGAGTGGTTTCCTTACTCAAACAAACCTAATGATGGCGTATGGATGGAAATAGATTGGGATCATAAAAGATTGCCATGACAACAGAACAAAAAATCGCAGCAGCACAGAAAAGAATTGCTGAACTTGAACTTCTCATAAAATTATGGAGCAAAAAATGAAAGACAATTGGTTTATTGAAATTCCTGAATTAAGGAAAAAATATCTTTCCTTATCTGAAGAAGGTAAAGAGCAAACAAGAAAAGCTGCAATTGAATTGCAAAAGCAATTAATTTTTTCTGAACCTTGGCTTCTTGACGGGTTTTCTGAAGAAGACAAAAAAGCGTTGATGTCAGATTTGTCTGAGGAACAGATAAAAGATATGTCGAGAAGATATAACGAATATAAATTTAAGAAGAAAAAAAAAGGTTTTGGATAAATGAGAAATAAAGACCTGATAAAAAATTATTATGACCAGCTTGCAGAATTACAGAAACAATACTGGTTTGAAGGTATGGAAACCAAGGAATATTGTGTAAGATATGATGCTATAAATAAAAGGATAGCGGAA
>VTLG01003657.1_pt1 | contig 18656 bp, 37 predicted proteins | sample 4694571 | NCBI WGS metagenome assembly VTLG01 (sample SAMN12604809, study PRJNA352737) | marine metagenome | biome: ENVO:00000447; feature: ENVO:00000209|ENVO:00000569|ENVO:01000036; material: ENVO:00002151; isolation source: viral sequences binned using virsorter ...
TCGTTTGGCGATGAGTTGGCTAGGTGTTTGAGATATTATCATACGAGTAACATAGGTGACCCAGATGGCAGTCTGAGTGGCTCAGCAACAGGGATTGCTTTTGACGCAAACGAGGTCTCTGTGTGTTATGAGTTTCCTGTTCCTATGAGGGCGACGCCGACTGTCACCTTGCGTGACAATGCAGGAAACACAGCTAGAGTTCACAGGATGCGGTCAGGAGACCACGGAAACTCTACTAGTGCAGGTTTGATAAACAAAACAGGGTTTTCAAACTTTGCTTCCACAGGCCTTACGGTCAACGCTGGATATTTAGGCGGTGTTGAAGCAGATGCGGAGTTGTAATTATGGATAATATAAACATTACATCAGCCAAGTATGTGCAACGTGAGGGCGTCAATGAAACTATACTTGCCACAATAGACGGCAAAACAATGACTGTGCCTCTCGACCCAGCCAACCGTCACTACGACGAAATCATGCGACAGGTCGAGGCCAAAACGCTGACAATACAGGACGCTGACTGATGAGCAAGCCCACCGCTGCATCTGTCAAAGCTGAACTCGACACGCTTTCGGCTGTTAGCCAGGAGCGGTTCATTGAGCTGCTGAGCCGCGTCAAGCGCCTGGAAACAATCATGGTCGGCAGCGCCGGCACCACGATCATTCTTCTGATCGGCGTGATCATCAAACAATAATCAAAATATAGGTGACGAGCATGGTCGAGCCTATCAGCACGGCCCTGGCCGGCATTGCGCTGGTCAAGGCGTCTGTCGATGGGATCAAATCTGCGATCGGCACAGCCAAGGATGTGCGCGATATTGCATCGCAGCTCGACGGCCTGCTGACTGGCCATCGCCAGGTACAGAAGCAGGCAAACAAGAAGGCCGGCGGCTTCAGCAATTTTGACGGCATCGGATCGACGGCCTCGGAGATGATCGACAAGAAGCTGGCGGACGAGGCGCTTTACGAGATCGGCAATCTAATCAACTTGCGGTTTGGCCATGGGACCTTCCAAGCCATCCAGCAAGAACATCAGCGTCGGCTCAAAGCCCAGCGCGATGAGGCCAAGCGGCAGGCGCAGCAGAAGGCAGCACAGCGCAAGGAGATGATGGAAGACTTGTGGACGGTGTTCATTGTCCTAACGGTCTTGGTCGCTGTCCTGGTTGTTGGCCTGGTTGCCTGGATGGCAACGGCTGAAGAGCGCACGCATGTTGTTTGCCGGCTCTCTGGATGCGAGATGCAGGACGGCATGAGGCATTGCCTCTATCGAGGTGCCAACAATACCAGCGAATTGATGACTTTTAATCCGACGACGGATTTCATACCGAAAGAATACTTATGTGAGTATGCGCCCAACAAGCAGAAGCCGCTCACCCTGAAGCAAACACTCGACGCAATCAAAGAGGCAATGCAATGACCGACTGGTTCGAGCGGTATATCAAGGTCAACCTGACCGCACGACTTACCATGATCGCATCCGTTATCATGTCCTGGCGTTGCGCCGAATGGTTCATGAACCTGGAAGACCCAACAACAGCACAGAGCGCATTCTGTAGCGTCATCATGGGAGTGATGACAGGTGTCTATGGGCTGTATCTAGGCAAAGAAGCCAAGGGGGACAAATGATCGCGCAGATATTAGGACTGGCTGGCCCGATCCTCGACAAGTTCGTCGAGGACAAGGACACCAAGAACAAGATCGCAGCACAGCTTGAACAGCAGCTCGTCGGCCTACAGGCTGCCCAAGCCCAGGCTAACATCGAGCAAGCCAAGCACCCGAGCCTGTTCGTTGCTGGGGCCAGGCCGGCCATTATGTGGATTTGCGCCCTGGGTTTGCTGACCAATTTTTTCATCATGCCAATGGCGGAATGGGCGACTGCCATTTGGTCGCCTGGTATTGAGCTGCCGTCCCTTCAGACGGAAGAGCTGATGAGTTTGGTGCTGGCATTATTGGGGCTTGGTGGTTTCAGGTCATTTGAAAAATCGAAGGGCGTTGCTCGGGAAAATCTCAAATGAAACTATCGAAGAATTTCAGCCTGGTAGAGATGACGAAAAGCCAGACAGCGCTCCGTAGGGGCATCGACAATACTCCGCACCCCTCGGTAGTTGGACACATGGAACGCTTGTGTGAGGCCGTCCTACAGCCAGTGAGAGACCATTTCGACAGGCCGGTCACAATCACCAGCGGATATCGCTGCCCCGAGCTGTGTTTGGCCATCGGATCAAAGCCGACTAGCCAACATGCGAAAGGCCAGGCGGCAGATTTTGAGGTGCCTGGCGTGAGCAACATGGAGGTCGCGACCTGGATTGCTGACAACCTGGAGTTCGATCAGCTCATCCTCGAGTGCTACACCGGCGGGAACACCGGCTGGATACATTGCAGCTATGTTCACGAACCAAGGAAAGAGCTGCTGACCTACGATCGTGAGAACGGATATCGCAAGGGGCTGATCGATGGCAGTCAATGAAGCCGGCAACTACACCAAACCGAAGATGCGCAAACGCCTGTTCAACGAGATCAAGGCAAGCAATTCTTACGGCACGGCCAGTGGGAAATGGTCAGCTCGGAAAGCGCAGGCTCTGGCCCGAAGATACAAAGCTGCCGGCGGCGGATATAGAGACTGATGCGCGCGTCACAGAAATCTTTGAAGGACTGGGGCAAGCAGGACTGGCGCACCAAGTCTGGCAAAAAATCCAGCGAGACTGGTGAGCGCTACCTGCCGGCTGCTGCCATCAAGGCGCTGTCGTCAGCCGAGTACGCAGCGACAACCAGGGCAAAGCGCAAGGGTGGCGGCACCGGCAAGTCTGTCCCGCAGCCAAAGAAGATAGCAGCCAAGACCAGGCGGTATCGGACATGAGCCGCGTGTCAGTCATCAACAAGCCGCGCCGCATCAAGCCAGGCGAGGCGGGTCACGGCACCAAGAAATTCGTCGTCAAGGTGAAGCAGGGCGACAAAACAAAAACGATCAAATACGGCGACGCAAACATGGAGATCAAACGCGATAATCCCGAGCGCCGTAGAAACTTTCGCGCGCGTCATGGTTGCGATACCGAGGCGGCGAAAAACAAGATGACCGCAAAATACTGGTCATGCCGCAACTGGTAAACAAAGGAGACTGTCATGCCGATGGTTGGGTCTAAAGAATTTCCGTATAGCAAGAAGGGGTTTGCTGACGCGAAGAAGGCGTCGAAAGAAACCGGAACAAAGATGTCTTTTGCATCGAAGAAGAAAAAGAAAAAGAGCGCTATGAACGGTGGCTACAGCCGCGCCTAATCGTGTACTATCGTTGTACTACTAGATAGGGCTGGTTTATCCTTCCTTAACCTTACTCATGCTACTCTAACTGGCTGTAATTTCTGCCAATTTCCTTCAGCCCTTCACTGGGGGTGAAGGGGTCGTGGGTTCGAATCCCGCCGCTCCGACCATGCTTAACACCAAGTAAACTAAGGGTTTTACCCACCCCGCGGCCTTTTTGGCTGCGGGGATTTTTTTTGTTTTGTACTATTTTTGTACTATGGCCCCCTTGTATTTGTGACATTTGCTGTCTATTTTTATGCTTATGGTGTTAGCAACGGAGGCGAAAATGCCCAAAGAAATTTCACTCTCGATCAACAAGCATCGTGGCAAATGGACAATCAACGCGATGCCCATCGGTGGCAAGCAGCGCGTCGGCAGATATGAAAAATGGAACGACGCGAAAGCCGAGGCGATCTTGATGGCCTCGCGTCACAACCTCGGGATCGTCGAGAGATCGAACAGCGAAAAGATCACTGGCGAATTCGCGATCCAGCAATTCAGCAACAAGAACGATGGCAGGGTTGCCGGCGGCGAGATCGCGGCCGAAAGCAAAAAGAACATCGATCGGGTCATCAAACATTACATCGAACCGCTGCGCATTGATGGCGTTGCATTCGGGAAGCTCGACTTAAAAGCAGTCTTTCGTTCCGATGTGAAGGACGACCTCGAGCTGCTGATCGTGAACCACCTCAAAGCAACCGGCAAAAAACCCAACAGCATCAAATCATATTTCGGTCACGCCAAGCATTTGCTGGCGTACTGCAAGAGCCGTGGCTGGATCGAGTGCAACCCGCTCGAGCGCGCCAAGCTCGTCATCGATCACGAAGAGGTCGAAGACAAGGTGGCTCCGATCGTGCAGCCTGGTGTCGTCAAGGCGGTCCTTGCCGAGCTGGACAAGGAGAGCCTGACGCATCGCGCCATGGTCTGGCTGTCAGCAGAGACAGGCATTCGTCAGGGTGAGGCGCGCGCGCTGAAATGGAAAGATGTCGATATCGATCGCGGTGTCATCCATGTCGTCGGTGCCGTGAAGGCAGGCACGCTGTTTATCGGCGGACCCAAAACAAAAAATGGCCGGCGCAAGATTGCGTATGGCTCGGCCTTCGCCAAGCTGGTCAGGGAGCTTTACATGGCAGCGTCTGACAAGTCTCCTGACGCACTGGTGTTCCCCACGCGCACTGGCAATCCCAAGTCGAAGAAAACACTTCAGCACCTGGCCAAGCGCATCGGCAAGCGCGCCGGCGTTCCTGACTGGCGCTGGGGGCTGTTCCGTCATGCTTTCGCCTCGATGCAGCTCAACGGCAGCGGCAAAGATTTCCGCAAGGTCAGCGAGGCGATGGGCCATCACAGCTCGGAGTTTACCGAGAAGCAGTACGGCCACACCATCGACATTGACGAGAAGCACGAAGCGACCAGGGCTGTGACCGACAGCTTCCTGCAATAAAATTTATTAGGGGTTGCTTATAGGAAGGGGGCCGTCAGGCCCCCTCTTTTTTTGTCAGCGCTCGATCGATCTCCGAGCGAGGTATCCAGTATCGTTTGCCTTCACGCACCGCCTCGAGCAATCCGATCTTGATCCACCGAGCCACGCGCATATGGGTGGTTTTGTCGTCCCGACCAAACAGCTCGACACCAGCTTGCGCGATCGAGAGGTATGCCGGCTTGTCATTCATCTCGAAAAACCCACCCAGGCCAGTAATCGGCCTATGAAGCTCACTGAGTAGGTGTCCGTTTCCTCGTGTGTGATTGCCTTCCGAGGTTGCGCAACGGCCGTCTGTGGGCCTCCTAGAGCCTTCTTTTTTTGCCAAAACGCTATCATTCGTGCAGATTGCGCAGCTCTCTCTTCTGGTGTCCATTTTCTAGCCATCGATCTAGCTCCTTGGTGCTGGCGGTGCTGGCGGTGCGATCGGAGCCGCCGGTGCAGCGGGTGCAGCCGCCGGGGCCGGAGCTGCGGCAGGTGCTGGCCTGTCTGTATTGGCAAACAGGTTCATGCGCCCGATCACATAGTTCTCGTTGTAGTCCTGCGTCGGCATGTGTTCGATCTTGATGCCAAAGGACAGGCGATGGTCTGCGATCATTTGCGTGATCTGTTTGCAGATTGCGATCTTCTCCTGGTCTTTGGCGTCATCCTTGTGCGGGTTCACCCAAGCTGCCAGCTTGAGCTTCATCGGCCCCTCGCTGTCTCGGATGCAATCACAGGTCGCGCCTGTGTTACTGAAAGCAGGTTTCATTTGTTCAGCTCCTCGAGTTTTTTGTCACTTGCTTGCTTGATGCGCTCGAACTCCTCGGGCGCTTGGATCGCACAGTTATCGCTGTCGGCATCGATCTGTGTGTCGAATGCAGTCAGCTCTTCAGCCGTCTTACACGCAGCGATCTGCGCGACGGCCCAGTCCGTCCAGGCGGTCCACTGATCGCCCAGGCTTTGTGGTTCTGCTGGTGTTGCGTCGTACCCTTCTTCGGGGCCGACGGGTGCCAGGTCGGCGTCGTCCTTGTCGCCTGTCGAGATCAGCAGCAGCCCACGCAGATACTGTTTCACCGCGTAGGACTGGGCTGACCCGCTCGTCTGCGCGCCAGTCAGCGGCAGATGGACATGGATGCCAGCCGGCTCGGTGGCTTCGCCCGAGCTGTGGCGCATGGTGATGCGATACGCATTGCTGGCCCAGCTCTTGTTGCCAACGGCAACGATCTCGCTCGACACGCAGTCCACGCTCGGATGCAGCCCATGCGCCGACAGGATCGGGCGGCAGAGCTGCATAAAGGCATCGATCGACGCAAAGTCGTAGTTCTGATGCTCATTCTTGCCATCCTTCTCAAGCGGCTGAATTTCGCCCATGGCTGCTGCGATGGCCGCGTTGATCTTCGACGCTTCACTCATACCTGGACGCCTCGAGCTGACCATTCATGGTGATGAGGTAGACCGCAGCATGGCGGCCAGCTTTGGTTTTCCTAGTGGCTGTTGTCTTGATAATCAGCCCTAGGTTCTCGAGCTTCACCCGCAGCGGCCGGTAGGTGTTGCCGGTCATGTACAGGTGATCGCCACCTTGCTCGTCTGTGAACCCATGCTTGCTGCGCTCGGCGAATGCCTTCAACACGCGGACCAGGTTGCCTTTGAACCTGGGCGCTTGCTCCTGGGCAGACGCTGCGCTGGTAGCGCTGTGCCGCTGGTGCGGCACCTCGACATCAAACAAATCTTGCATCATTTCACACCTCTCTTTTTCAAAAGTTGATAGACCTCATTGAGCAGGACGCCACGCGCCGTCGCGTCACGCTTCAGCACCTCAAGCTCATGGCGCATACGCTTCAGCTCGGTGGCTTGCTCAATCTCTTTTCGGAAAAGCCATCTAAGGAACATCAATCCCCCCATAGCTGTTTGGCTTCTTGGATGAATTGCGGGTGGATATTCCGCCACACAAAGGGGTGGCTCCACTGCGGGTCACAGAGCTGCAACACCTCCGCAATGCTGCTCGAGGACCGCAATAGGGCTTCGCGCCGCCTGCTGGCCTCGACTAATCGGGCGAACCCGAATTGGAGCTGTTCGTCTGATGCAATGAACACGCGATAGCCGAGCCGGTTCGCATACACGATCTTCGGCCGCTTGCCGCTGATGTGATGGTAGCCGGCGATCTGGATCAGATGCGGTTCTTTGATGTCGTTTGGCAGGCTGTTGGCTGCCGGGCTGTCGGTATGCGCTCGGCTGTCCCACTGGGTCTTCAGCTCGACGCCACCCTCTTGGTAATCACCAAAGCCCAGGTAGGGCAGGAGGCAGCGGGGCAGCTCCCCGCGCAGCTCTGTCTCGCCGATGATGCGGTTGTCGCCAGCCATGGCTTCACGCAGGCCGGCCAGGCTGTGTTCGTACACCAGCTCGAACTCGCAGTGTGTGGCTTTCGCTTCGGCCTCGTCCTTTTTCTTGCGAGGCTTTGATCCATCCTCGGCGTACTTGACTGCCAGGCGGTGGGCCATGGTGGCCTTGTCTTCGTCCGCGTCGCGCCATTCGCCTGGCATGTAGGCCTGTAAGTATTCGATGGCCGCGCTGTAGGCGCTACGCGGGTCAGCGTCCTCGACTAGCTGCTGATCGGTGCCGCGCTGGATCGCGCGACCGCTGCACATATTTGGATTGTCGTTGTATTGGTTTTTGCCGTCAGGGTCTTTGTAGTGTCCCATGCGGCGCAGCACATCCTGCGCCCAGCCTTTGTCACCTGGCTGCCTGCCTTGGATGATGCGCCAGGCCAGGTCGCGGACGATGCGATAGACGCCCTTGTCCCACAGGACAAAGCCGTCAGGCGATGATGGTGTGGAATGGTGCCGAAAGCCGTGGCGTTCTGCGAATTGGGTATTCTTGGCTAGAAATGACATGACCGCTCCTCTCGGAACGGTCATAACGCGCAATGACAGTAGTTGTCAATTCTGTCATGCGTATGTTGTCAAAATTGTCATGTCACCCTTTGCCAGCCGAGCAGGTCAGGACGCTGGATCGATGCCAGGGCGACACAGGCCCAGTTTAAAGAAACGCTTTGATGCAGCTTCTGGCCGTACACCGCTTGCAGCGTGAACAAACTACCCGGCATAGGGAACACGATGTAGTAACCGAATTCGGTTTTGCCTGATTTGCCGTGTTCAAATGACACGATACACGGTTTGCCGTATGAGGCTTGCGGCACGGTGTTTGTCTTCATCGGCCTGGCATCCAGGACAGTGTACATACCGTCATAGCTTGCAGAATTGTTATCGTCCCAAGTGCGCTCGATTAGCCTTGTGCCAGGGCCGAATGTTGCGCTGACGCTGACCTCGAAACGCTCACTTTCGTCGTACAGCTCTACCATCTGGCCATTCGTCATTTTGCCAATCACGACAAGCGGCGGCTTTTCGAACAGCAATGCTTCGGGCGGACACTCGAGGATAGCAGCGTAATCCAGCGCATCGCGGATCGACATTTGGCTGCGGCCGCTGCAATGCCGCGACACACTTTCAGGCGCAATGCCTTTTGCAGCCGCGACCTGCGCATTTGTCATGCCGGCCAGCTTGATGAAATACTTTAGATTGTTTCCCATTTGAAAAGACGATAATCCAACCATCATTCAGCCCTCAATGTCAGCATCTGTCATTCAATAAACACAGATATGACAGTATTGACCGCTGCTGTCAAACCCTGTATCGAAATGGGCATGACACTCGAGGATTACAGAAAGCAGCAGAAGCTAAGTTACAAGCAACTGGCCGAGCTGCTCGGTGCCAGTCACGCGACGGTAGCGCGTCGCTGGTGCCTCGGTATCGATCACAAAGATCGGATGATCCCTGCGCCAGATTTCATGGAGCGCATCGTTCTGGTGACTGACGGTTCAGTCATGCCGAATGATTTTTATTTGAAGCGCATGGCATGAAAGAGGACGAGCTGCATGCGCATATCGTTCAGTGGCTCGACCTTGCACTACCCGCCGGCTCGATCGTGCATCACAGCCCGAATGAGGGCCGCCGGCATGTTTCATACAAGCTGAAGATGCGCCGCATGGGCATGAAGCCTGGCTGGCCTGATCTCGAGGTGTTTGTCCCGCAGCATGGGTGGAAGGACCCGCTGCAACAGGGGCCGATCATGCTCGAGGTCAAACGCCCGAAAGGTGGCCGCATGTCTGACGCACAGAAAGACATGCATGAGCGGCTGCGCGATGCCGGCGCGTACTGCTTTGTCGTGAAGCGTATCGCCCAGGTCGAGGCGTTGTTCGCTGCCCTGGTGAAGCTCCGCAACGACGCGCAGCGCGATGTGATCCGGCGCATCTGTGAGCAGACTGGTGGCTAAAGGGTTCCCGATCAAAGACCCCCGCATGGTCAGGGTCAGCACCGTCCCAGGCGTATGGGAATGGATGCTCGAGTGTCCGGAATGTGATGGTGCCGGCGTCACTGATGTCGAGGTGGCTGTGCCTGATCCGATCCGAGGTGGGTATCTGTCCGAGGAGCCGGGCGAGTGTCCAGCTTGCCAGGGCCGGCAGTATGTGGAGATCGATGATAATGATGTGTGACGGCAATATTTATATCGGCACCTGGGGCGTGTCGTGCAATGTCTGCGGGTCATTCCGTAACGCCAAAGGCCGGACTGTGAAATTTTCATATCCAAAGCGTATGGCGTCTGACACCCCACTCGAGAGACAACGGATTATTGAAGAAGTCACTGAGAAGATCAAAAGCCACAAGGCTCGAAAGTTCGCCGGTGACTTGAATATTCGTATTCAGCTTCATGGCGATGTGACAACGCTGCCTCAATTAGAGAGGTGGTCTACGGCCACAAGGCGTACCGATGGTGAGTGACGAAGCCTGGGAACAAGCCGGGCGCGTCCTGGTGGGCCACATCTGCGAGGGCATGGGCCTGTTCCGCATCGCCGAGCTGCGCGGCATACCTACGATCCGCAAGGCCAACGACAGTCGCGCCACCTTCGACCGCAACTGGCAGGCACTGCCCAAGTACATCAAAGAGGGTGGGCCGGCCGGCATTCTGACATGGGATTATCTGCATGAAGCGATCGCGTACCAAATCGAGGCCGATCTTTTCGAAGCCAAGCAGCGGGTCAGACGACTGCGCGGTCTGCGGCAAGACACACCGGCACCAGGACGGGACCTGGGTGATCCTGGGCGACCAGTCGTTCCGCTGTCACAGCCTGGAGTGTATGCGGCATGAGCTACCAGGAGGACAAGCAGATGCTGGTGATACCCAGGTCGGACGGCCTGGTGGTCAGGGTGCAGGGTCAGCTCTACCTGAAGCAAATGACAAGCCGCGACATGCTCGAGCTGTCGTACCGCTGTCTGAAAACTGGCTTAGAAATGCAAAGAGAGGAGGATCGTGATGGCGTTTTTAAGCGAAGCTGATCGCCAAGTCTTAGACTGTCTAAGACAGTCTAGAGTATACTCCAAACTCTCTAAACATATTCCTAAGACCAGTCAAGACATAGTAGCCGGCGTGGCAAAACGAGCGAGTTTCAACTATCGCCAGGCGTCAGCAGCAGCCCAGCAAGACAGGCTGTCGTTCAGGCGTAATCGAGCGCTGCGCAAGATGCGGCCACACTACTCGGCTGATCGCTTTTACGAGCTGACCAAGTCTGTCTCGCGCATGGAATTCCATGAGCTGATGCGCTGGCTGGACGAGGTCGAGAAGACATGGACATAAACGCGCTGCACGATCGTATCCTCGAGGCCGCTGAAACAGAGCGCCGGCTGCCGGCAGCTATGCGCAGACAGAAGCTGGCGTCGTGGCCTGACTATCCCCTCGATTGGCATGGCTATGGCTGGACCCAGGTGGGCGAGGTCATGCTGCGCCCGACAGCAGATCAGATCAGCAACCTGGACTGGGTCATGGATCGCGTTCTAAGCCTCACAGAGCGGGATCGGAACATCGTCTGGGCCGCAGCACACTCCGCAGCGTTCCGGCAGCGTGGGCCGCGCTGGACCAGGATAGGAAAAACCCTCGGGCTGGACCCGAGGGTTGTCAAAGATCGATACTGGTCAGCCCTGATCAGGCTGTACTATCAGGCGGACTGACCTTCATGGCATCCACAAACATGTATGCCAGCTCGAGCGGACTGATGCCGGCTTGCAGCGCATGGCGAAGCTGGGTGTCCCAGTTTTCGATGCCCATGAACTGAAAGCCAGCGATGTCCTTGAACTCGTCGCAGAACCGTATCTTGTAGCTTGCCAGCTCGAGAGCAGCGTCGCGTTTCAACACGGTGCAAAGCTGCGACGATGCCAGGCGCAGGTCTGGGGGAGATATGTGTGTCATCGTACCAGCCTCGTTGTTAGCGTGTCCCATTCGCTGCGACGCAGCTTGAATTTCTGCCAGGTCATCGGCTTGACGATGCGGACCCATTTGTGGCCCACGACAGCCCATACCAGGTGTTCGCCACAGATCGGTGCCTTCGTAGCTGTGTAGCCAAGACAGGCGCTGAACAGCCTGGCAGTGCGCCAGGTCTTGCCCTTCGGGCGCGGGGTTCTTGCTTTAGGCATTGCCGGCCTCCTGTACAGTCTCACGCACGATGCGTCTGATGTTGTCGTCCAGGTACTCGATCAGGTAGTCCGCGTACCGGACCAGGAATGGGTGGCCGTCGAACTCAAAGCTGTCCTGGTCAGCAGCTCGAGCTTCGTTGCGTGCCTGGCGAAAGCGCTCGAGCCGCGCCAGGTCAAAGGTCATTGTTGGGTTTGCCATTGCTTAACACCTCTTGTTGTTGACCATGACAGTATGGGGCATGTGACAGTATCTGTCAACTATTATGACTTCTGTTGTCATTGTCGCGAAATCTGATATCCTGCTTGTAGGGTCGGCCAATGCCGTCCCAGCGCAGGTCAGGGACCGCTGTCCGATTGGCTAAGTCGGTTTGCCTTTGGGTCGGTCAGCACCAGTCTCTGAGCTGTGCGTTCCTCCTTCCCTGTGGGGCCAGGTCCGCAACATGCCTGGCCCCATTTTTGTGAGAGCCATGGCAAAGCGCGTTACAAAGACGAACATGAAGGTCATCTGCGATCGACTGGCCACAGGCGACAGCCTGACCACGATCTGTCAGGACCCTGACCTGCCGAGCTACCGGAGCGTGACCAGGGCGGTTCTTGAGGACGAGGAGCTGTACGAGCTGTACAGGCGCGCCAGGTTGCTCCAGGCGGAGTACTACAGCGACCACATCAATGACCTGGCCAGAGCGCCGCTGCCGCAGGTGGACGATCCGCGTATGCTCAATGCAGAGGTGCAGCGCAGACGCCTCGAGGTTGATACGCTGAAGTTCACCATGGGCAAGCTACAGCCCTGGGGCTTGCGTGACCGGAAGGAAGATGCGCCGGCACAGCAGGCGATCACCATTAGCTGGGCTGACGGGCAGGCTGTGGTTGCGGAGTGATGCCCATATATCAACGCCCAGTGTGGCCGAGCTTCGCGCGCGAGGTCAGGCCGGCGGGGCCATCACCAGAAGTGAAGGCGGCGTCGAGGCTGTGATCCGCAGTGAGCCTGGGCCAGAGAATGTCTGGCCGCTGCGCTGTACTATGCTTGTACTATCCTGACAGGGGCAGGGGTCCAGAAATCTAGGACCCAGGACCCCACCCTCCGATCGATGCGCGCCGGCCTCTATATGCGTAAATACCTAGGCAAGGGACCGTACTGACATGCAGATCGTCATCCCCTACGCGCCTCGGCCTCTACAGGCCCGGCTCCACAACGAGCTGCAAGACAAGCGCTGGGGTGTGGTGGTCTGCCACCGCAGGTTCGGCAAGACGGTCATGTCTGTGAACCACATCCTGCGGGACGCCATCCTGAACGACAGGAGCAATCCGAGGTATGCCTACATGGCACCGACCTACCGCCAGGCTAAGTCTGTAGCGTGGGATTACTTGAAAGAATTTGCCGGCTCGATCCCTGGCGTGAAATTCCATGAAACCGAGCTGCGGTGTGATCTGCCGACTGGTGCCAGGATCAGCCTGCTGGGCGCTGAAAATCCCGATAGTCTGAGGGGCATCTACCTTGATGGATGCGTCATGGACGAGGTAGCGGACATGCCAGAGAGCGTGTTCCCTGAGATCATCCGCCCCGCCCTGTCAGATAGACGGGGGTGGTGTGTTTTTGTTGGGACCCCTCGAGGCCATAATAATTTTTATGATTTATACGAGCAGGCGGCTGCTAACGACGACTGGGTAGCCACGGTGTATCGAGCCAGCGAGACGGGCATCCTACCCCCTGACGAGCTGGAAGCTGCCAGGCTGATGATGACGCCGGATCAGTTCGAGCAGGAATTCGAGTGTAGCTGGGTGGCGAATGTCCCTGGCTCGATCTATGGCAAGGAGATGCAGACGGCGCTGGAAGAGGGCCGGATCACGAATGTGCCGTATGACCCTGCTGCCAAGGTGATGACCTTCTGGGACCTGGGCGTAGGCGACAGCACGGCAATCTGGTTTGTGCAGACAGGTGGGTCTGCGGGAAGAGGTGTGCATGTCATCGATTACTATGAGGCGCGTGGCGAGGGTCTACCGCACTATTGTCAGATACTATCAGCTAAGGGCTACCTTTACGGCGATCATTATGCGCCGCACGACATCGAGGTTCGTGAACTCGGTTCTGGAAAAAGTCGGCGCGAGATTGCGTGGGATTTGGGACTGAATTTTCGGGTGCTTCCGAAGCTACCGCTGGAGGATGGCATCCATGCTGGCCAGATGCTTATACCTCGCTGCCACTTTGATCGGGACAAATGCAAGGCCGGGCTCGAGGCCCTACGGCAGTATCACAGGGCGTACAACGAAAAGAACAGGGCATTCCGCACCTCGCCGGTCCATGACTGGTCGTCTCATGCGGCTGATGCGTTTCGCTATTTGGCGATAGGCATTCGTGAAGGCGGTGCCGAGAAAAGGCCGACGCAGCAGCGTGCGGTCACAGACTACGATCCATTTGCAGCAATGAGTGCGTGATATGCCAGGTCATTACGGAATGTCATTTGAGCGTGGGCGGGGCAGCTCACGCAGTCGCAGCGCCGGCAGGGGCAGCGGGTTTTCAAGCGGTGGTAGCGGACGCACGCGCAGGGACGACACAAACCGGCAGCGCGTAGCTGATACGCCAAACACACAATCGCGTCGCACGGCTGCCGCAGAGCGCAGCCGCACCAGGGACGATGGCACCAGAAGGGCCAACCAACAGAACGACAGTAGCCGCGCAGCAGCGATCAGGAACATCCAAGAGCGCGAAGAGAACAGCCCGCTTCGCAACTTTCCGTCCGTTCTGACCGGCATCGGATCAGCGCTGCGCCAGCGCATGATCTCGCTGCTCGAGCAGGGCGGCACCCCCGTCTATGATCCCAGCGGTCGATTTGCCATCGGTGTGAATTTCCAGGGGCGCTACACAGGGCGCGACAGAAACCAGGGGAATATGAACCAGGGCGAGGATGCACAGCAGCGCAACAGAGAGGCCCCAGCACCGCCGCCTGTCGATCAAAATCCGCCGGCTACCACCCCAGCACCCGAGCCTGCACGGCCTGTTGTGGAGGCTCCTGCACCCCCTGGCGACAGTCCTGTAGACACGACTACCGAAGAGGCGACTGATGCCAGGCGTCGGCGTGGCAGGCAGACAACGATCGCCACATCCCCTCGAGGATTGCTGACGCCGGCCAGGACCAGGCGGCGCTCACTGATGGCAGGGCTGATCCGGTGAGGACGCCAAAGCCGATGAACATGGCCGGCATGATGGGCCAGATGTCGCCGCAGCCAATGAACGGTCTGTCTATGTCGATGAATGTCAATCCTCTCGAGCGGCTGCTGCAACGCAGCGCTGGCCGGTCCCAGGGCCGATCGATGGCGGGTGTAAAAATGAAAAAGCCGAGACGGTCAGCAATGAATGGTGGGATGACATATGGCTAAGATACCGCCGCAGATAGCCGCGCTCGATCGTCGGTTCAAAACGCTGATGAAGCAGCGCGCCAACTGGGAGAGCCACTGGCAGCAGCTCGGTGACTACATGCTGCCCAGGAAGGCGGACATCACCAAGAAGCGCACCCAGGGCGACAAGCGCACTGAGCTGATCTACGACGGCACGGCTGTCCACGCTGTCGAGCTGCTGGCCGCCAGTCTGCACGGCATGCTGACGAGCCCGAGCGTTCCATGGTTTTCGCTGCGCTACCGCGATCCGATGCTGCAAGAGAACGACGCTGCGAATGAATGGCTCGAGGATGCGCAGCACCAGATGTACATGGCCTTTAACAGGTCCAACTTTCAGCAAGAAATACATGAGCTGTATTTTGACCTGGTGGTGTTTGGCACCGGCGCGATGTTCGTCGAAGGATCGGGCGACGACCTGCGGTTTTCGACCAGGCACATCGCCGAGGTCTACATCTCTGAAGATGCCCAGGGCCGCGTGGACACGGTCTATCGCAAGTTCGAGCTGACAGCGCGCGCCATCGCCGCAAGGTTTGGCGAGGACAACCTGCCGCCAAAGATCGCCAAGTCGCTCGAGACAGAGCCATATGACGAGCATTCGCTGGTGCATGTCGTCTTCCCGAAAGACGGCGTCCGGTCTGATCTGTTTGCCAAGATCAACAAGCCAATCGCCTCGATCTACTACTGCGCTGACACGAAGATGGTGCTGTCCGAAAGCGGCTTTGACGAAATGCCGATGATGGTGCCGCGTTTCTTAAAGGACAGCGTGTCGAGCTATGGGCGGTCGCCTGGAATGACATGCCTGGCTGATGTGAAAATGTTGAATAAAATGAGTGAGATAACGATCAGGTCTGCACAGAAGCAGCTCGATCCTCCGCTCATGGTGCCTGACGATAGCTTCCTGCTGCCGATCAGGACGACGCCAGGCAGCCTAAATTTCTACCGTAGCGGTACACGCGATCGAATGGAGACGCTCCAGATCGGCGCGAACAACTCGCTCGGACTGAACATGGAAGAGCAACGCCGGCAGGCGATCCGCCAGGCATTCTATGTTGACCAGCTTCTTCTCGGGCAGGGCGCAAACATGACTGCGACCGAGGTGTTACAGCGGAATGAAGAGAAGATGCGCCTGCTCGGCCCTGTGCTGGGGAGATTGCAGTCCGAGCTGCTTCAGCCGCTGATCGATCGATCGTTTGCCTTGCTCCTCCGTCAAGGCGCTTTCGCAACACCGCCCGAGGAGATGCAGGGCCAGGACATCGACATCGAGTATGTCAGCCCACTGGCCAAGGCGCAGAAGATGTCGGAGCTGCAAAACACCCTGCGCGGCGTCGAGGTGATGACCCAGCTCTCGCAGATCATTCCAGTCCTGGAGTATTTCGACCCAGACAAGATGGTGAACTATCTGATCGAGGTGATGGGCATGCCGGCGCATGTCGTGCGCTCTCCTGACGAGGTGGCCATGGTGCGCCGCCAGCAGCAGCAGGCTATGCAGGCCCAGGCTGAAGCCCAGGCGCAAATGGAAGAAAGCGAGATGGCAAACAACCTCGCACCCTTCATCAAGGCAACTAATCCGCAATGATGACCCTCGATGACCTGCTGGCGTCATACCGCCAGTGCTTCACCAGCGAAGAGGGCGAGATCGTCCTGGCTGACCTGGAGAAACGATTTCATCTGTCAGCGACGACATTTGAGCGCGGCGATCCACACTATAGCGCTTTCCTCGAAGGGCAGCGCAGTGTCGTCCTGGCAATCAAGGCAATGATGGAAGAACGGAAGGCGCAAGAAACCGTAGAGGACTAAATGAACGAGACAATCCCTGAAGACAGCGGACCTCAAAGCGAAGAACAACCTGTCGGATTTCTGGACAGCCTGCCTGAAGATTTGAGATCAGAGCCGTCACTGCAAAATTTCACAGACGCCGGCGGCCTGGCAAAAAGCTATGTCCATGCGCAGCGCATGATCGGAGCTGACAAGCTGGCCATCCCTGGCTCGAGTGCCACCGACGACGAATGGCGCGCCGCCATGCAAAAGCTGGGCGCACCGATCGAGGCCAGCGGCTATGAGCTGGAAGGCATTGAATTCAACGAAGACGAGATGTCAGGCTTCACTGACGCAGCTTATGCTGCCGGCCTGACGCCACGCCAGGCGCAAGCCATGGCCGGTTACATGCAGTCAGCCGACCAGGGCCTGATCGAGCAGTTCGAGCAGAACGCCGAGCAGGTTGCGCATGATGGCCTGATGGACCTGCGCCAGGAATGGGGCATGGCCTTTGACGACAAGGTGGACAATGCCATGAGGGCGGCTATCGCCATGGGCATACCGTCCGAAATCGACCAGGAAAGCGGTAAGCCCTACATCCCGATGTTTGACGAAATCCAACTGTCAGACGGTCGGGCGCTGGGCGACCATCCGTTCATCATCAAGCTGTTCGACCAGATCGCCGGCCAGCTCGGCGAAGACACGCTCGAGGGTGCAACAAAGATGGATGTGATGACGCCAGACGAGGCGCGTCGCGAAGCTGCAACCCTGACAGCACAAGGGACACCATACTGGGATGGTCAGCACCCCGAACATCAATCATTCGTCCAGCGCGTACTCGAGCTGAACGAATTCATCTATCCCTCTACAGGGACAGACGGATAAGCCTAGGCTCCGTCGCATCAAGCCTGTGCGTCAGGCCGACTAGCCGCCGTCAGCGGCAAGCTATGGCCCCGAAAGGGATAACCAGGCGCAACACCCTGAAACCTATGTGAGAGGATTGTGAGATGTCTTCACAAATCACCACCGCATTCGTGAACCAGTTTTCAGCGAATGTGACAATGCTTTCGCAGCAGATGGGATCACTGTTGCGAAATACCGTCGATGTGGAAACCATCAACGGTGAGAAAGCCTTCTTTGATCAAGTCGGATCGGCTGCTGCCGTCCAGCGTACTACGAGAAATTCTGATACACCTTTGATGGAAACACCCCACCAAAGGCGGGTCGTCAGCCTTAAGGATTTTGAATACGCTGACCTGGTGGACGATCAAGATAAGATCAGGATGCTGATCGATCCGACTAGCACCTATGCCAGGGCGGCTGCTGCTGCCATGGGTCGTGCTATGGACGACGAGATCATCGCGGCTTTCAATGCGACGGCGCTGACCGGCAAGACAGGAGCAACATCTACTGCCCTTCCTGCTTCCCAGCAAATCGCACATGGCTCCGCCGGTTTGACTATCGCTAAGCTGGTAGAGGCAAAGCAGAAGCTCGATGAGCAATCTGTCGATCCGTCCATCCGCCGTTACATCGCTTGTTCGCCAAAACAGATCAGCGATCTGTTGAACAATACGACTGTAACATCGGCAGACTTCAACACAGTCAGAGCTTTGGCTACCGGCCAAATATCTGAATTTGTTGGATTTACCTTCATCGTAACTAATCGCTTGAAGGTGGATGGCAGCTCGAACCGTCTGGTCTACGCATGGGCGCAAGACGGCATCAAGATGGCTCTTGGCAAGGAACCGACCGCGCGTATCGAGGAACGGGCCGACAAGAGCTATTCAACCCAGGTCTACTACTGTAGCTCCTTCGCCGCTACGCGGATGGAAGAGGTGAAAGTAGTTGAGATCGCATGTTCGGAGTGATGAGAGATGGCAACGGTATTTTCCACACAGCGCACTAATGCGCGCGCAAATCCGGTGGTCAACAACAAGACCAACGAGATCGGTGGCCGTGTTCGGATCGCTCATGGCGTCTATGAGGCATCCTCGCTTGCAAGCGGCGATGTCATCGAGATGTTCAAGCTCCCTAACGGCGCTCGTATCATCAGCGGCTCTCTTGCCCACGATGCTCTCGGCTCCAGCACCACGCTGTCTGTAGGCCACGCGGCCTACACTGACAGCTCTGGTACTGCTGTCGCGGCAGACGCGGACGAGTTCAAGGCGGCAGCGGCATCGACATCTGCACAGAAGGTCGATATCGCAGCAACCCTGGCGCTCGGCTCGGGCA
>VTLG01005377.1_pt1 | contig 18656 bp, 18 predicted proteins | sample 4694571 | NCBI WGS metagenome assembly VTLG01 (sample SAMN12604809, study PRJNA352737) | marine metagenome | biome: ENVO:00000447; feature: ENVO:00000209|ENVO:00000569|ENVO:01000036; material: ENVO:00002151; isolation source: viral sequences binned using virsorter ...
ATTGAACGATAACTATTTGTTCTATGTTTACGAATACAATAATGTCCAGCACCTATGCCCACTATACTATGACTGGCGGGTATTCATTAAGTAAATCATCGAAGTTACTACAGTGTAGTGAATTGGTCCTGTGCTTTCAGATTTCCGGCCAGTGGTCAGCACCGAATGTCTATCGAAAGTATGCCGACAGAAATATAAATATATTTCGGCACACGGGCGGGCATGGGCCACCCCCCCTCCTACCCCCCCTATATGACTATATGCACAAATTTTTGTAATTTTGAAGGTTTTCAGGTAAAATCTGGCTAGACTCCTATTAGTATACTTATAGTATATACTAATAGTATTATACTTATAGTATAATTCTTATAGTATTTACTATTAGTATATATACTATTAGTATAATCCTTATAGTATATACTAATAGTATTATACTTATAGTATATTTTTTATTGTATTTAGTATTTTTTACTTGACAAATTCTTATAGAACAGTATAATTATACTTATATAGGTGGTAATAAGCATATGTCTTCATCCTAAAATAAAAACTACTGACAGGCTAACAAATCATCTGTATATGGAGAAACCCTTTGGGTTCTCTATCTGGTGGGGAGTGTTTAAAAGTGCAAACAAGTAAGACACTTCCTAGGTTATAGGAGTAATTCCGGCTCCTACTCCCCACCACCCCTTTCTCTTAAGGAGTTCTAAATAGTGTCTTGTTCCTGTAAAAACTGTAATAATCCAGACTGTAAATGTTCAAGGAGCATAGCTCAAGCAGAAGATTGTAACAATCAAGAATGTAATTGTAACTGCCATCATGAGAAAGAATTAAAAAATCATATGCTACACGGCTCTTACACCGATATGTAATGCAATATCACTGTTCAGTCTACAATCAACCAGAGAAAAGATTTAAAGACGGATGCACAGTATCCAGTAGATTAGAGTTAGATGACGATTATTTTCCCGGTGATCCTAAATGGATTGTATATACAAAGAATAGTTTAGAAGTATTATTTTGGAAACCCAGTAAATGTAGTGATGGTACACTTAGACCTTTAGGAATTGAAGAGTGTACATTTATTTGGAACAGAAAACTAAATAAGTATGAAGGAGAATGTACTTTTTGTGGTAAGTGTTGTGGAAGTTGTAAGTATCTCAAAGAAGGACCACCATGAATAATTTACAAACAAGAAAACTGACAGAACAACAAGAGACTTTTCTCAGTACTCTCATTGATAATGGTGGTCGAGTAAAGGAAGCTATGGAGGTTGCAGGATACCATCCCGGTTCTCGTAGCAATCTTATCAAAGCAGTCAAACATGAAATTATAGAAAGAACCCGTCAGCATCTTGCATCTTCATCAGTACAAGCAGCCAATCGACTGATTGAAGGGCTGGATGCTGACGGTACTATTCCCAGTTCACAGATGGAGGTTCGACTGAGAGCAGCAAACGATATTCTAGATAGAACAGGTGTAAGTAAGAGACAAGAGATAGCAACAGAGTCTAAAGTTATTCACGGAATTGTTCTACTGCCAGCTAAGAAGGAACAACAGGATATATGGCTAGACCAAGATTAGGAGATGGTGAAAAAGGTAATTATAATGTTTCTCGTAAGGAAAAAGCAAAAAGAAGCCTGAAGAGAAAGATTAATCACCAGAAACGAGAACGAGAGAAGCTACAGACAAAAGCAAGAAATAGAACTGCAACAAAAAGAAAAACTGAAGAAGCTCTTAATATTTTAGAGAACGGAGGATTACTCAAAGAAGAGACGGTTAATAATCTTCCACCAACAGTAAAAGAAGCACTGGACGATGGCATAGATATTGCCTTTCAACCCAATGACGGACCTCAGACAGAGTTTCTAGCTTCTCCAGAAAAAGAAGTGCTCTATGGTGGAGCAGCAGGTGGTGGCAAGTCATATGCAATGTTAATGGACTTGCTTCGGTATGCAGACAACGGCAACCATCGTGCTCTGCTTCTCAGAAGAACACTGGCAGAACTGACAGAGCTTATAGATAAAAGTAAACAGATTTACCCGAAGGCTTTTCCCAGAGCAAAGTTTAAAGAGTCTACAAAAACATGGGAGTTTCCAAGTGGAGCTACGGCTCTATTTAGTTATGTAGACAAAGATGATGATGTATACCGATATCAAGGACAGTCATTTACTTGGATTGGTATAGACGAGTTAGGACACTATCCAACCCCTTATGTATGGAACTATCTTAGATCAAGACTGAGAACGACTGATCCTAAAATAGAAACATACATGAGGGCTTCGTCCAACCCCGGAGGAGCAGGAGGTTGGTGGGTCAAGAAGATGTTTGTAGACCCTGCACCACCAGCAAATCCCTTCTGGGCTACAGACGTAGAGACAGGTAAAGTACTGACTTATGGCAGAGTACATGCAAAAGCAAATCAACCTCTGTTTCAAAGAAAGTTTATACCTGCTCGACTGACTGACAATCCTCATCTGGCAAGAGACGGTGAGTATGAAGCAATGCTTCTCTCACTACCAGAAGTAGAACGAAAGAGACTTCTCTCTGGTGATTGGGATGTAGCAGAGGGAGCAGCCTTTCGAGAGTTCAGTAGGCAGATTCATGTTATTGATCCAGTAGAGATACCGTATAACTGGGTACGAGTAAGAGCTTGTGACTATGGATATTCAGCCCCTTCCTGTGTTCTGTGGGGAGCTATAGATTGGGACGATAATATCTGGATATACAGAGAGCTTTATGTAAAGGGACACACGGGAGAACAGTTAGCAGACCTTATACTACAGATGGAAGCAGACGATCCTAGAATGTATATCGGTATACTGGACAGGTCTTGCTGGAATCGTACAGGACATGGTATAAGTGTTGCAGAAAGTATGATACGACGAGGAGTACGATGGGTTCCATCAAACTCTGACAGAGTGAACGGAAAGATAGAAGTACATAGAAGATTACAGACAGATGATTATGGCAATCCAAGACTGAGAATGTTTAATACCTGCACTAATCTTGTCAGAACACTTCCTACTCTTCCTATCTCTAAGACAAACAGTGAAGATATAGATACACGCACAGAAGACCATGCATATGATGCATTAAGATATATGGTAATGAATCGACAGACAGCTTCTTCTTTGTATAATTTCAAGTTTCATACCGACTCTGCACCTGCTATGGAAGATTCTGTTTTTGGATATTAAGGAGAAATAAAATGGCGATACAAGGACTTTTAGTTTGGGGAGTATTTCAGATAGGAGCAAGAATTGCTGCTTCTGCTGCTGGAAGACAAGCAATTAAGTATGTTGTAAAAAAAATTACACCCAAAATGGTAAAAAAATATGGCGATCCTGTAAGTAAACATAAAACCGCTGAAGTAGCTACAAAGGTTGCTAAAAATAAAACAGTACAAGCAAAGAAAGCAGCAGAGAAAGTTGTAAAGAAAGAAAGACAAAAAAAAGCAGCAGACGCTAGAGCCGAAACTAAAAAGTTTAAGGCAGACGCTAAAAAAAGAGGAGATGCAAGACGAGCTAAAGATAAAAATAAAAGACAAGAAGATAAAGATGAACAGTTAATGGGACAAGCGAGAACAGGTTTTAGAACAGAAACTAAACCTAGAAGAATGACACCAGAGGAAGTAGCGTCTGTATCTAGAAGTCCAAGGCTAGGAGGTCGAAAGCAGCCGAAGTATCGTACTGACCCTTCTCCGCTGCGTAAAGCTCCTAAAACACCAAAAACAACCAAAACTGCTATGAGAACAGCAGTTACAGACTTAGCTAAAGACCCTAGAGTATGGGCTGGAATAGCTCTAGCTGGTACTGTAGGTGCTGCTATACCAAAGAAGAAGAAAGATCTTTCAACAGAAACAAGAAAGACTGGTGAAAGTACTACTAAAACTCCTTCGAAAACTCCTACTAATACTGAGGTTGAAGAAGCTAAAATAAGAATGGGAGAGTTTTTATCATCTTCGGCTAATCGTACAGATAGTGGAGCAGAAGCAGAACCTAAACCTCCTATTACAAATAAAGAACTAGGAGCACACTATAATCGTATTAATAGACTTATAGAGGCTGAGAATAAAGGTGCAGGTACTTATGGTATTAAGTATGAAGGTAAAGAGTATCGAAACTGGAAGGAATACAATAAAGCATGGGAAAAAGAAAATAAAGGACGAGATAAACCTGAAGGCCCACTTAAAAAATTATTTAAAGGTGACAAAAAGAAGGGAGGTGGTCGAGTATCTAGCCGCCCGAAGTCCTATCGAACTGCAAAAATTATGAAACAGTATGCTAAAGGCGGTTCTGTTCGTAAACCTAATAGAATTTAAAGGAGAAATTAATGCCCTATATGAAAGAATATACTGCAAAACATTTTGAAGGAATGGAAGAAAAGCAGGGAGATATGAGTCCTGTACCTGATGGTGCTTTGTATCGTGAGCCTATGGAAGCAGACCTTCTTGGCAATACCGATGTAAACTTTAAGCAATCAGCAGATGCTCCTGCTGAATCTGGTAGTAAAATGATGACTGGTTTATCAACTATCATGAAGGAAGATAATTCAATCTATGGATGAAGAAGAACTTTCTGAAGCTGTAGAGTTAGAAGAGGATGAACTTCCCGGTCTTGTAGGCTTTATCAAAAGCAAGTTTCTTGATGCTGAAACTGGTCGTCTTTCTGATGAGAGACGATGGCTAACAGCATACAAGAACTATAGAGGTATCTATGATACTGCCTCTACTTATAGAGCATCAGAGAAATCTAAAGTATTTGTAAGAATTACTAAAGTAAAAGTTCTTGCATCTTTTGGACAAATCTCTGATATTCTCTTTGCTAACAATAAATTCCCTATTACAGTTTCTAATACACCTATTCCAGAAGGAATTGCTGAGTTTGCTCATCTGGCAACTCCAGAAGAACAGATGGTTATGCAACAGGCAGGTAATGTGCCTTTGTCACAACTGGATGATTTTCTTGGAGGTTTGAAAGATAAGTATGGTGCTGCTCAAAATCTAAAGGAAGGACCAAGTGTTATTCCGGGTTCTCCACAGATTGAGCCAGCAGCTATTGCTGCTCGTAATATGGAGAAGCAAATTCATGATCAGTTACTGGATACAAATGCTACAAATGTTCTACGTCATGCAATCTTTGAATCTGCTCTGTTAGGCACAGGTATTATCAAGGGACCGTTTAACTTTGATAAGATTGTACATAACTGGCAGATGCAGGACGGTGAAAAGATATTTGAGCCTTATGTAAAGACTGTACCTAAGATTGAAGCTGTATCCTGCTGGAATTTCTATCCTGATCCTTCGGCTACAAATATTGAAGATGCTGAATATGTAATACAGAGGCATCGTTATAACAGAGAACAACTTAGAGAGCTTGCCAATAGACCTTTCTTTAATGAAGATGCTATTGAAGAAGCATTAGAGTATGGTCCTCAGTACGAAGAAAGATACTTTGAAAATACAATCTATTCAGAAAATGAAGACCCTCTTTATTCAGAAAATAGATATGAAGTATTTGAGTACTGGGGTACATTGGATTTATATCTAGCAAGAGAGATTGGTCTTGAGCTACCTGATGATATTACTCATATGGATTCAATACAGATTAATGCATGGGTCGTAAATAATAAAGTTATTCGTTGTGTACTGAATCCCTTTATACCTGCTCGTTTACCATTTCATGCTTTTCCATATGAACTCAATCCTTATCAGTTCTTTGGTGTAGGTGTAGCAGAGAATATGGAAGATGCACAGCTTCTTATGAACGGTCATATGAGAATGGCTATTGATAATCTGGCTCTTGCTGGTAATATGGTATTTGACATTGATGAAACACAACTTGTACCCGGACAGAACATGGAAGTTTATCCGGGCAAAATCTTCAGACGGCAATCTGGTGTTACTGGAACTGCTGTCAACGGGCTTAAATTCCCTAACACAGCCCCAGAGAACCTTCAGATGTATCAGGCTGCACGACAGCTTGCAGACGAAGAAACGGGGATACCCTCTATCTCTCATGGACAGACGGGTGTAACGGGAACAGGTCGTACTGCTGCTGGCCTGTCTATGATTATGGGATCAGCAGGACTCTCAATTAAAACTGTTGTAAAGAACATAGATGACTTTTTATTAAGACCATTGGGAGAATCTTTCTTTCAATGGAATATGCAATTTAATGATGACAATGCTGAGATTATAGGTGATCTTGAGATTAAACCTAGAGGTGTTGCATCTGTTATGCAGAAGGAAGTCCGTACACAGAGACTTGTAACACTGTTGCAAACTATTGCTAATCCTCTTCTGGCTCCGTTTATCAAGATTCCAAATCTTATGAAAGAGCTTGCAATCTCTCAGGACATTGATCCTGATCAACTTGTAAATGATACGAATGAGGCAGCAATATTTGCAGATATATTGAGAGGTCTAAATGAATCCACTAATAGCCCGGAAACTGCACCACCTAGTCCACAACCCGGAGGTATGGGAGCCACTGGAAGAGTACCTGCTGGAGCAAATCCAATGGACCCATCAGGCGTTGGGGGTGGAAACATCGGAGTTGGAGTTCCGCCGATTGCAGGGGAAGCTGGCTTCACTGGAAACGATCAAGAACCTCAAGGACGTGGTTAAGTCTACTATAGAAAATGATGATCTATTAAGAAAGCAAGATAAATATAATGAGTATTAATACAAGTAATACATCTCTTTCAAAATTGCAGAGAATTTATGATACTCAGCAAACGATACTTGATGAGATGAAAGATAATGATATTCTTTTACCGGGAATATCAGCCGAAGACTTTAAAAAAATTAATGAAGCAATAGGTAAATTGAATTTGGAAGAAGGTCAGCCTGATCCAGTTGGAGACGATGCTGCTGTAAATTCTCCGTTTTCTAATGTAGATAATGCATTAGGAAAATTTAGTCAAAATCGTGATATGGATGTTAAAGGTCTTCTAGATACTTATGGCGTAACAGCAAAAGATGCTTTAGACAGAGCAAGAAGTTTAGCTCAATATGAAGATACATTGGGTCTAGCAGTAAGTGCGGTTGGTCCAACTATAGGAAAAGTACTTGAGGCTATTAGAAGAGACCCTAGACAAACTTATAAAGAAATGATTGCACCTCTTGCAGCACTAGATTATTATAGTCACGAACCTACATATGATCTACCACAACCAACAAGTGTAGGAAAAGGAACGAGAGCAACTCCAGATACTAAGGATACATTCTTTGGTTTTAATGTAGATAAAAAACCAGTTGATCCTGTTCCAACAGACCCATATTCTCCTTATTCATCTGAACCTGATCCTGTGTCAACTATGACTCCTACTGAACAAGCACAAACTATGGCAAGTTCTAGATTAGAAGGAATTGGTGAAGTAGAAGCTCCAACTGGTTCTTTTAGTGATGATACTGCTGCTCAATGGGGTGGATATGATGGGTCAGATCAAGGAGGAGGTACAGGAGATACTGGAGGTGATATAGGCGATACAAGCTCTATGAATACTGGCGGCAGAGTAGGTGCTCTGATACAGCATCTTAGAACAGGAGGAGATGTTGAAAATGCAGAAACAAACATGGGTAATGCCAATATTCCTATGGGGATTGTTAATGACCCAGATGGTGCTCCTAGTCCCTTTAGTGGTGGAACTGGTGTTGAAGATGATCTAGATATGGATGTAGAAGCTGGTTCATATGTTCTTAATGCAGAATCAGTACAGCTAATCGGTATCTCAGATATAAATGCAGTCATTCGTGATGCATACTCTATTGCAGCAGCATTAGGTCAACCAATGCCTCAAGACTACGATCCACAGAATAAAGTACCTATTCGTATATCTAATGGAGAAGCTGTAATACCAAAACCATTAGTAGATATTATTGGTCTTGATAAGTTGGAGAAATGGAATAAGAAAGGTCTTGAACTTAGAAAGCAAAAAGAAAAGATGATGGCTCAACAGCAGCAAGCACAGCCACCACAGCAGCAACAGGTAGCAGCAGAAGCTCCTATGCAACAGCAGATGGGGCAGCTTATGAATGAGGGTGGTGAGGTAGATGAAGATTCTTTTAAAATTGATCTTGATTTTATAAGAAAATTAGATTCTTGGATGGCTAAAAAGAAGCCGGGAGAAGATTATCTTAATACGAATAATGCATTAGTATTAGCTGAAACTATTGCTACGCACGAAAGTAAGGGTGATCCTGATGCAAGACAAAAACCAAGAAATTTTTTGACAGTTTTAGGAAACTTACTAAGAACAGGTAATATCTGGTCACCGGGAAGAGGTCTTTATCAATATGAAAAAAATGCATCGGAAGCAGCAAAGACGGCTGTAACCAGAGCTAGAAATTTTGATCCTAATATATATTGGTTATCTAAATTTGATGATGGAGATTTTGATGTAAGAAAACTGACAGGTAGAGAACAGACAGAACTTTTTCTTATTGATCATTTGACAGGAGTACAGAAGAAGAAATTAAGTCCGGCTTTTATAGATGTAGTTAATAATAATAATCTTACTGCTGAAGAAGCGTTTGAATATTGGTTAAATCATCATAAACGTAAAGGTTCGGAAAGTGCTAAGAGAAAACAGGAATTTATAAATAATTATAATAAGAATAAAGATAAAATTTATAAAGTTTTAAGACGAGGAGAATTTTAAAAGATTTCGTCTGGATACCCGATAGTCGGCCCCAGACATTAACACCAAATAGGGACACCCAAGTTTTCTTGGCCCCCATAGGAGGTACAAACCATGACCGATGTTAATACAGAAGAGGAGACACTAGAGCCTACCCCATATGATAATGCCTACAGGAGAACACTTATGGATGATGATCCTGCTCCTGAAGAATCAGACCCAGAGATTTTGGACATTCCGAATGGAGATACTCCAGAACTTGAAGGTTTGATACAGGCACAGGATGAGAAGGAGCATGATTGGAAAAAGCGTTATAGCGATCTAAAGAGTTATCATGATCGTAAGAATAACGAATGGCTTCAACAACAGGAACTTACTGAAGCTAAGTTAAAACTAGCTCAACAGCAAGCTTCTGCTCCACGAAATCTTCCAAAGTCTACTGAAGAATTGGAAGAGTTCAAGACTGAATATCCTGATGTTTATGATGTTGTAGAAACCGTATCTAGACTTGAAGCAGATGCTCGTATGAAAGAAGTAGAGGAACGAATTGAATCTCTACGAAAAGCAGAGAGAGAAGCACAAGTCAGAACAGCAGAGAAGGAACTACTTTCAGTACATCCAGATTTTCTAGAGATCAAGAGTGATCCTGAATTTCTTGCATGGCTGGAAGAACAACCTTCAAGTATTGCTGATGGTGTCTATAAGAACAGAACAGATTCTAAATGGGCCGCAAGAGTTGTAGACCTCTATAAATCTGACAAAGATATTGGTCAAAAGAAAAGAGGAAGACCTAGAAAGGCTGAAGCTGAAGCTGCAAAGGCTGTTACTAAAACAGAAAGAGCCTCTGCCAGTTCCAGTGAAGGTGAAAAGAAAATCTGGACTTCTTCTGAAATTGCCCGATTAAAGCCTCATGAATTTGTAGAACTTGAAAAAGAAATTGATAAGGCAAATCGGGAAGGAAGAATTATACCATAACAAATAAGGAGACTTAACTATGGCTGAATTTGGTTTAGCTGCTGGTTATCAAAATCTACCGCAAGGTAATTGGGTTCCAGCAATTTACAGTCAGAAAGTACTCAAATTCTTCCGGCGTTCTTCGGTTGCAGAAGCTGTAACCAATACCGACTATGCTGGAGAGATTGAAAACTTTGGTGATACTGTAAAAATTATTAAAGAGCCTTCGGTTACTGTGTCGTCCTATTCACGGGGTGCTGTTGTAAACACCCAAAATCTTGATGACAATCAAATTACTCTGACAGTTGATCAGGGTAACTATTTTGCCTTTAAGGTTGATGATGTGGAAGAACGGCAGAGTCATGTAAACTGGGAAGCTCTCTCGACTTCTTCTGGTGCTTATAGCTTGAAGAAGGCTTATGATTACAATGTTCTAAAAGAGATTAGTGACAATGCTTCTACCGATACTACGAATCTCGGTGCTGCTGGTTCTGCTATTTCTTGTAATACGGGCAATGAGTGTGCTAACTATCTTAGCACGTTCTCTCGTCTTTTGGACGAAGCTGATGTTCCCGAAGATAATCGTTGGATCGTGGCACCTCCACAGTTCTACGAGATTCTTCGTCAGGCTGATGCTAAGTTGATGGACTCAAGTGTAACTGGTGAAGATGCCTCCGCTCTTATGAACGGTGCTGTAACCAGCCGCAAGGTTCATGGTTTTACTTTGTACCAGACTAATGCAATTACCGTTGGTACGGCTGGTGTAGCTGCTAGTCATACTTTTGGCCCATCCACTACGAGTGGTGAGACGATTGTTCTTGGTGGGCATAAGAGTTCGACTGCTACTGCTTCGGCTATTGCCAAGACTGAAGTTATTCGTGACCCCGATTCGTTTGCTGATATCGTTCGTGGTCTGCATGTCTTTGGTCGTAAGGTTATTCGTGCATCTGGTACTGGATTCACGGGTGTCTACAAAGGCATCCCTGATCTGAATACTTAGAAGGGAGACTGAAATATGGCTACTCATGATAAAACGGGTAAAGGCGGTACGACAGGTCATCCTTCAACGGGTGGTCGTAGACCTTACCTAGTAGAAAATACTACTTCAGTTGTGGACTATGATCCTGCTGCTGGTGACATCATTCAGATGATTGATGTTCCTGCTGAAACGCTCGTTATGGCGGCAGGTGTTGAAGTTCTAACTGCCAGTTCTAATTCAGTGACCTTTGATCTTGGTATCACAGGTTCTACTGCTGGGCATGAAGACCCTGACTGTTGGGTTGATGCTTATGATGCAACTGGTACTGGACATGCTCCAATGGATGCCACTGATGCAGCCGCAATGCTCATCGTTAAGACGGCAGATACCATTGATGTTCTAACTGCTGGTGCTCAAGATACTGCTGGTAAGTTTAGAGTATGGGCTGTTCTTTGTGACATCTCTGGTGTTGACGAAGAAGACCACAACTAAAAACTACTGTATTGGGGAGAGCCTTCGGGTTCTCCCCTCTACTACAGGAGGAATATTATGCCTTTAGAAAAATTAAATGCAACGGAAATTAATAAACATCACGGATATTCGGCTGCTACAAAAGCAGGAAATACAGTTTGGAATGCAAGAAGTACACAAAAAATACATAAACCGATAGAAGATGATTATGATTCTACAAATGGTGAAAAGATTGAAAGGTTAGAAAAAAAGGTTAATGCTCTTCAAGATACTTTGGAAAAAATACTACATAAGCTTTGATGATATCATGTTTAAATTAAGATGTTTATCATATGAACTTTTAGTTGTATTACTTTTTATACTAACAGTTATGTTTACAGTATTTCTTGCAAAACAACCAAAAGCATTACAAGCACAGCAGGGACCACCTATTGTTTGTGGTAAAATTTCAGAAATAGGTGAATCAATAGATAAATATGAAGAAGAACACTTTGTAGTTTTAATGCAGAGTACACCAGAAGCTGTATATTTTATACTTTATAGAAATATATCAACAGGTGCATGGTCTCTTATTGCATACAATACTCCTCATCTTCCTGCTGAAACAGCCTGTTTAATGTTGGGTGGACATAGTTCTTTTATTATTCCTGATTTAAAACAGATGAAAGATATAATTAATAAACAAGATAAGGGATTAGAAAAGTCAGTTCCTCAACTTTCGGAAAGAGAATCATAGATGGCAGATTATGTTACATTAGTAAATAGAACCCTTGAATCTTTAAATGAGATTACATTAGCTACTAGTGGTACTGACTTTAGTTCTTCTAGAGGTATTCAAAGTGCTGTGAAGACATTTGTTAATCAGTCTATTAATGATATTTATAATTCGGAATTACAATGGTCTTTTTTACATTCAGATGGAACACAGGCTACTACGGCAGGAACAGCAGAATACTCTTTACCTTCTGATTACAGGCATGTGGACTATGATACATTTATTGTAACACCAACACAGCTTGTATCTACAAATAACTTTTCTTCTGATGCAAACTGGACTCATACAAACAGTTCTATTAGTGGTGGCTTTTTAGTACTAGATCAGAATGATTCGGCTCAACAAACTATTACAAGTTTTATAAATAATAGACAATACAGAGCTACGTTTAGAATTACAGGAAGTACAGTTACACTTAAAGTAGGTACAAGTTCGGGTGGAACTCAGATTAAAAGTGAAGACTTTACTATTACAAATGAGGGAGAAGGTACAGTACATACAACGACTTTTGGTGCAACAGCTTCTACACTTTATATTACTCTTACAAATACTACAAGTACTCAAGCCAAAGTAGACTTTATTAATATTACGGAAGATATTGATCCACAAAGATTACAGCATATTACTTATGAAGACTTTGCAAGAAACTATAGAGAAACAGATGCATCTATTGATTCCAGTAGTTATGGTACACCTGAATATGTTTATCCTACACAGGATGGAAAGTTTGGTCTTCATCCTATTCCCGATAGAGGAAACTATACTGTTCTATTTGAATACTGGACAACTCATACTGAATTGTCTGCTTATGATGATACTCCCACTCTTGCTACTCGTTATCAGGATATAGTAGTAAGCAGAGCCAAGTATTATGCTTACATGCTAAGAGGTGATGCAGATATGGCAGATAGATGTATGGTTCAGTACCAAGATGGAATTAAACGAATGAGGCTTGAACTTATAAATAGAGATGAAGTGATGAGGTCTGTCTAATGTATGCTAGTAAAACTAATACTAAAGTAAACCAACTTGGAGAAAACATTGGCAGAACTATGCCAACAGAAAATCTAAAGCTTGGTCGGGGTATGATGGAACGAGAAAAGACTAAGAAGTATAGCTACCGTAGAGGTGGTCTGACAACTTTAAGAAAACCCAAAAGAGGAAAATAGAATGGCAGAAAAATCAGTAACAGAATATCAGAGAATTGATTCAGCCCGACAAAAAGCCGAACAAGAAAAAGCAAAAAGAAAAATTTATCCAATAAAGAAAGCTCAACCAGCAGGTGAACAGAAACCTGTTCCTAAATTTCTTAAAGAAGAAGCAGCTACTGAGAGTAGAGCAAAAAAAATAAGAGCACTTTATAAGGATATTGAGACTTTAAGAAAAAATGAGCTACCTTCTAAAGAAAGCCCAAAAATGGTACGACAACTTTCTGATGAAAAGTGGCTGAAACAAATTCATGCTGCTTCTAGACAATTAAATGCATTACTTAAAGCGGATGGTGCAATGGAAAGACTTTCTCCTTCCGGGCAAGAAGCTGTCACATATGGTGCTTCTCTTAGCAATGCGGCTAAAAAGCTCTATTTTCCTAAAGACAATAAAAGTGGTGGTAAAGTAAAAAAGTATGGCTATATGGGTGGCGGTAAAGTATATGGTCAACCCAGAAAGGCTACTTATAAGGCAGGTTAATGGCTACTAGAATTATTAATGCAGGAGTTTCTTTAACAGATACAAGTTTAACAACTGTGTATACCTGTCCTGCTAATCATAAAGCTATCGTAAAAGAGCTTTGGCTAACAAATGTAGATGGTTCTAATGCTGTAGATGCAACCTTGAAATGGACAGATGATTCAGATTCTGATGCAGCATACTCTTTACTAAGTACAAAGTCTATAGCAGCCGATAGTTATCTTAGAATAGAAGGTGGTAATATAGTTCTGGAAGCAGGAGATATTCTTAAAGCACAGGCAGGAGCAGCTAATGATCTTATGGTATCTGCTTTTGTAGAGGAAATTTATACACCTTAATGGCTACTAGAAAAAAATCAAATATGAAAGGTATGACTATTAAGGGTGGTTATAAACGGCCCACAAAGAAGGGGGCTGGTATGACTGCAAAGGGAGTTGCTAAATATCGTAAGCAAAATCCCGGTAGTAAACTAAAGACTGCTGTAACAGGAAAAGTAAAAGCAGGTAGTAAGGCTGCTAAAAGAAGAAAGAGTTATTGTGCAAGGTCTGCTGGACAGATGAAGAAGTTTCCAAAGGCAGCTAGAAATCCAAATAGTCGTCTAAGACAAGCTCGAAAAAGGTGGAAGTGTTAATGGCTAGTAATGTACAAGCATCTGCAATATCAACAGATGGAGGACTTGTTCTTGATCGTGATCCTTTTTCTATACCTCCCGGTGCTGCTCTTATTCTGGAAAACTATGAGCCAGATGCAGATGGAGGATACAGTAGAATTAAGGGTACTGTCAAGTATGATACAAATGAATTAAGTAATGCTACGATATCAGGTGCAGGTTCAGGTGTAATGCTTATGACTGCTCTGTTCAGTACTACTGCTGGTACTGATATGGTTCTGGCAGGAAGAGGTACTATCATAGCTAAAAGTACAGGAAGTGGTTGGACTTCGGTACAGACAGGTAGAACAAGTGCAGAGAAGTATACGTTTGCAAAGTATAACTTTAATGGAACAAATAAGATTATAGTAGCAGATGGTGCAAATGCAGCTATGTCATATGATGGGTCTACTGTTACAGCTATAACAGCAACAGGAGCACCATCTGATCCAGAAAGTGTGGAAGTATTTAGAAACCATATCTTCTTTGCAGGTATGGCAAGTAATAAACAAGAAGTAGTATTTGCTGCACCATTTGCTGAGAATGATTTTACTGCTGCAAACGGAGCAGGGTCTATCAAGGTAGATAGTCCAATAGTCGGAATGAAAACCTTTCGTGATAGACTTATTATTTTTTCTAAAGATGAAATTTATCAGATTACAGGAACAAGTATTGCAGACTTTTCAATGAAACCTATTACAAGAAAACTAGGTTGTCTTGACAGAAATACAATACAAGAAGTAGGTGGTGATATTATTTTTCTAGCACCTGATGGATTAAGAACAGTTGCTGGTACAGAAAGAATTGACGATATAGAATTAGGTACAGTATCCAAACCTATTCAAAAAAGAATTAATGCTATTGGATTTGATAATATTACTTCATTAGTTATAAGAGAAAAAAGTCAATACCGTTTATTTTATCCTACTACTGGTGGTGTTGAGTCTAGAGCTTTTGGAATTATAGGTACTTTGAAAAGAAATCTGGAAGGTAGTATAGGATTTCAATGGGCAGATATTAAAGGAATTAAACCAGCTTGTACAGATTCAATGTACTTTGGAACTACTGAGTATATTGTTCATGGTGATTATGATGGATATGTTTATAGACAAGAACAATCAGATAGATTTGATGGAAGCACTTCAGATAGTACTTCAGGAGATGTAATAGAAGCAAACTTTAAAAGTCCAGATATCTCTATTGGAGATACAGGTATTAGAAAAAGTATGCAAAGAATACTTCTTAATATAGAACCAGAGGGCGAATTAGAATTTGACTTGTATATGAAATACAATTATAATAATTCTGACACTCCTCAACCTACAGCTATAAGTATAACAGAAACAACTGGTATTGCTGCTTTTGGTAATTCATTATCAACTTTTGGAACAGCAGTATTTGGTTCAACTGGTTCTCCTATTATTAGAAAGTCAGTAGAAGGATCAGGCTTTGCAGCAGCAGTACATATTATTGATTCAGCAAGTAAGAAACCCTATTCAATTAGAGGCTTCCAATTAGAATACACCCCCGGAGGTAGATATTAATGGCTATTCAAGGTTACGATAAGACTTCAACATATAGTAGTATAGCTACTGGTAATGTTATTGAAGCATCCTATTTTACGAATGAGTTTGCAGAACTCTTTAATTCTTTTGCTAAAACAAGTAGCACAACCTCTAGTGGACATAGACATGATGGTGGAGATGCTATGGGTGGCTATCTGTCTCTTTTATCGGATAGTGATAATGATACTAAAATTTCTGTAGAAACTATTAGTATATCTAGTGGAGCACCTAGTTACACCGATAGTGATACGATTACAATCATAGCAGGAAATGCTACGATTGCAACTATTGATTCTGGAGATATTAATGTAGCAGCAAATAAGGGAATAACCTTTGGTGATGATGGAGAGAAGATCGAAGGAGATGGTACTGATCTTACTATAACAGGCAATAATATTAACCTTACTGCTACTGCCGATGTAAATATTCCAAGTGGAGTTGGTCTTACATTTGCTACGGCAGAAAAAATTGAATCGGATGGTACAGACTTATCAATTACGGTTGGAAGCAACGGTGATATTAATATTCCAGCAAATATCGGACTTACTTTCGGAGATGACGGTGAAAAAATTGAAGGTGATGGCACTGATCTTACAATCAGTGGTAATAACATTAATCTTACTGCCGTTGCTGACGTTAATATTCCTAGTGGTGTTGGTATTACATTTGCTACAGCAGAGAAGATTGAATCGGATGGCACAGACCTTACGATTACTGTAGGTTCTGGCGGTGATATTAATATACCAGCAGATATTGGTGTTACGTTTGGTAATGACGGAGAAAAGATTGAAGGAGACGGAACAGACTTAACTATTACAGGTAACAATATTAATCTTACTGCTACTGCTGATGTTGTTGTTCCTGCTAATGTAGGCATTACATTTGGTACTGGTGAAAAGATTGAAGGTGATAATACTGATCTAACAGTTACATCAGGAGCCGATATTAATCTTACGGCTACTTCTGACGTTAATATTCCAGCTAACGTAGGTATTACTTTTGGTGATGATGGAGAAAAGATAGAAGGAGATGGAACCGATCTTACAGTTAGTGCAAGTGCTGATCTAAATCTAACTGCTACTACCGATATTAATATTCCAGCTAATGTAGGTCTTACTTTTGGAGATGACGGTGAAAAGATAGAAGGTGATGGTACTGATCTTACTATTAGTGGCAATAACATTAATCTCACTGCCACTGCTGACGTTAACATTCCTAGTGGAGTAGGAATTACTTTTGCTACGGCTGAGAAAATTGAATCTGATGGTACGGACCTTAGTATAACTGTAGGTTCAGGTGGTGATATCAATGTTCCTGCAAATATCGGTGTTACATTTGGTGATGATGGTGAGAAAATTGAGGGTGATGGTACAGACTTGACAATTAGTGCAAGTGCTGATCTAAACCTTACTGCTACTACAGATATTAATATTCCAGCTAATGTAGGTCTTACATTTGGTGACGATGCAGAAAAGATTGAGGGTGACGGAACAGACCTTACAGTTTCAGGCAACAATATTAACCTTACTGCTACGGCTGATGTAAACATTCCAAGTGGTGTGGGCCTTACGTTTGCTACTGCTGAAAAGATTGAATCTGATGGTACTGATCTTTCAATCACTGTTGGCTCTGGTGGTGATATTAACATTCCTGCAAACATTGGTGTTACATTTGGTGATGATGGTGAGAAAATTGAAGGTGACGGGACCGATCTTACGATATCCTCTTCTGCTATACTGACAATAGATGCTGGTGCAGATATTGTATTGGATGCAGGTGGTGCTAACGTAACTTTTAAGGATGATGGTACTGCTATTGGTGACTTCTCTAATTCATCTTCTGATTTTGTAATAACTTCCAGTGTACAAGATAAAGATATTGTCTTTAAGGGAGATGATGGTGGCTCTGCTGTTACAGCCTTAACATTGGATATGTCTGATGCTGGTGCTGCAACATTTAATAATGCAATTACTTCTGGAGCCGTTATTACCTCTGGAGCAGGTCTTGTTATTGCTGATGCTGGAAATATAGGTAGTGCATCAGATACAGATGCTATTGCTATTGCTTCTAATGGAGTTGTTACATTTAGTCAAGTTCCTGTTCTTCCAAATGATACAATTGAAACAGCAGATATTCAAGACAATGCAGTTACACTTGCTAAGATGGCAGGTTTGGCACGAGGCAAACTTATTATTGGTAATGCATCGGGTGATCCAACGGCACTTGCTGCTGGCTCTGCAAACTATGTTTTAACTTCAGACGGTACTGATATTGCTTGGGCAGAAGCATCAGGTGGTGGAAGTTCTGATCCTTCTTCTGCTGATGGTGATTCATTAGGTACAGCTTCAGCAGAATGGTCTGATTTATATCTTGCTGATGGTGGAGTAATTTACTTTGGTAATGATCAAGAAATTACTTTAACACATGCGGCTGATGACGGACTTATTCTTAAACACGTTGGTACAGGTGATGGTAAGGAGCCTAGTCTTACATTTCAAGCGGGTGATAATGATATTGCTCAAGACGATGTACTTGGTTCTATATTCTTCCAAGCACCCGATGAAGGTGCTGGTACAGATGCTGTTTTAGTTGCTGCTGGTATTGAAGCAGTTTCTGAAGGAGATTTTAGTTCTTCAAATAATGCAACTAAGTTGAGTTTTAAAACGGCTGCTTCTGAAGCTGCCGCAGAAAAAATGAGTTTGAGTTCTGCCGGACTTCTTACAGTCACAGGTGGTATAACGATGACGGGCAGTACTCCAACATTGACAATTGGCGATGCTGGAGCAGAGGATACTAAAATCGTATTTGATGGTAATGAAAAGGACTTCTACGTTGGCCTAGACGACTCCGAAAATAAATTAATTATTGGAAGAGGCTCTGCTGTAGGCACCAATAATATTCTTACGATCATTGATGATGAAATTTCAA
>VTLG01013298.1_pt1 | contig 18650 bp, 30 predicted proteins | sample 4694571 | NCBI WGS metagenome assembly VTLG01 (sample SAMN12604809, study PRJNA352737) | marine metagenome | biome: ENVO:00000447; feature: ENVO:00000209|ENVO:00000569|ENVO:01000036; material: ENVO:00002151; isolation source: viral sequences binned using virsorter ...
TTTTGATGCCCTTCCTTCAGCGGAAAGAAAGGGTCTGACAACAAAAGGCAAAGTCAACGAAGAAGGTTATCAAAGAATTGAAAGGGCATTACTGGCAAAAGCATTTCATTCTCCGGAGCATCCGGAATTTTTAAGCACGATGATCAACAATACCGCGAGTGATGTTAAGCAGATCGCGAATGCTTTAAAAAACACGGCTCGTCGCTGGGTTTATATGAAAGCAAAGATGAAAGCTGGAGTGTTCATCAACCAGGATCCGACTAGCCATCTTCTTGAAGCAATTAATGAATTTAAAAATTTAAAAAGCTCTTTAAGAAAAAAAGCATCTGAAAAGTTTACAAAAGAAGACATAAAAAAGGGGATGTCGGAGAAGTTGATCGGTAAAACCAAAGGTTTTCGTTATGTTCTTCGTGAGCATGTGAATGTTCTCCGCGACCAGATGAACCTGGATCCTACCGTTGGAACACACGCAAACACTGTTCTGTTTCTCGATTTCTTATCCGTTGCAGATTCCCAGGAAAAAATAGAACTCGGTTTGCGATCCTTCATCGACGAGCTCGAAGCCTATCCGGTTGATCAACCGAGCATCTTTGACCAGCCGACGATGGAAGCAATCCTTGATCGAACGATCGGAGCTCACCGGACGGATCTGAAGGTTGATGTTCAGAGAATGGAAGTCGATGCTCAAACTGCTGAGAGTCCTGGTGGTATTGTTCGTGTAAAAAGTTTAGATGAGTTGTATCAAAAAGCAGAAGAAAAAGGAGAGCCGATTCTTCATAAAGCTTATGCTTTTACAGACCATAAGGGGACTACTTATATACCCACTGAAAAAGTTTTAAAGGAGCTTGGCTACACCAGTAATTATATTTTAGCTCATGAAAGAAACATCATGAAGGCTAGAAAGCTGGTTGAGGAGGAAGATGAAATAGTTCAGGATATAATGGAAGCAGTAGAGATAGGAGACGAAGAAGCAGTAAAACCCGGAACAATAGTATATTATGAGAGTGTTAAAGATGTTGAGGGAGTAAATAGGGCAGAATTAGAAATAGAAGTCGTAGCGCAAGAGTTTGCTCAACAAGATTTAGCTGCTGGTAAAAATTTTGAGACCCCCACCAGACCCCCTGCTGAATTTGTTCCGGAAAAACTGCTGTCAACAATCAAGAGATTGATTACCAGCGGTGAAACTTCAAAGAAATATATATTCCACACAACCAATACTTTGGATCCAATCATTGATAATGGTTTAGATACTGGAGGTTTTGCTGGATCACCAATTGGAGATCGTGGTCTTGGTGGTTTTGTCCATGTTTTTTTAAGATCAGATCTACCTAAATCATTGAGGGATAAAGACCTTCCAATGGTTGAATTAGAATCAGATTATAAGCCGATCAAGCCGATCTGGACATTTCTTTCAGATGACCTTGAGCTTCCAGATGTTTATGGTTTTAGAAGTCAAGAACTTGGTGATGGGCCTCAACCACCTACGGAGTTGAGTCCTGCAATATTAGCTAGAGAACAAGAAATTCAACAAAGAAATCGCGAAGATATTTCCGATCTTTATCAAGCAAGAGAAGCTTTTGATGAAACAAAAGTCCGAGAAGAAATCGAGTCTGAGCAGATTCACGCCCAGGATGAAGAGATTGATTTTCGAGCTCGAGAAGAAGAAGACATTATTGAGGAAATCCCGGAACAAGGGCCGAGTGATCAAGAACTTGAACAGCTTGAAGCATTAGCCGACCAGGAACTTAACCAGGTGCAGGATTGGAATCCTAAAAAAGAATTAGCAGAAATTGAAGAGCTTGAACGGATCGGAGATGCAATGGATGAAGAGTCTCCAATGATGAACTGCATACTCGGAAAACTCTAATGGCTAAAGAACAAATGAAGCTGTTCGATCCATGCATCGCGATCGGCAAGAACACATTCAATCTTTCTGAAGAAGATGCAGCTGCGATCGTCGAACAGATGCGGAATGTTGCCAAGGGAATCACTCAAGGAGATGTTCAGGTTCGTGTGAAAAAGATCATGCGAGCCGAATCTGCGATGCAGAAAAAGTGGGTGAAACAGAAGAAACTGCAAATCAAGCTCAACAAATTAAAGGATACAAAAAACTTCAATCGGATCATCGATAGCCTGAGTGAGCGTGAGAATCTAAAAAGAACCAATCCCGGTCTTTACCGGAGGATCATGAAGATGCTCGGTAAGGACCCAAAGGAAGAGCTTGGTTTAACCGGGGAGGTTCGTGCTAGATACACAGGATCATTCCTGCAAAGGCGTGGAGGCCAGGATTCTGCTGCCGATCGGATGCTTGCAGCTGAGCGATCGAATGTCGGTTATATGCTTCGTGAAATGCTGCGCGGACACAACATGACGGAAAAGGAGTTCTATAAATGGGTGGATGACGAACAGAACTTGATTGATGTCGTCAAAGAGCAATTCGGCCCGAATGGCGAGGGATTTAATTTAGAAACACCAACACGCTATACCAATAATGATCGTGCATATACCTTCGCAAAAGCTAGGGTGATGCTGAAGAAAAAGTGGGTTGACCTAGCAAACCGCGAAGGAGCAATGATCGGTTGGCTTCCGAACCATGTCATTACTCAATATCACGATCCGATAAAGATTTTTAAAGCCGGCAAAGACCAATGGATCGCAGATCAGCTGGAGTTCATCGGAACCGGGACTGAAGCAGAAACTCGAACCTTCGGGATGATGGATGAGGTACAGAGAAGACAGTTCCTCGATGCAGCCTGGACGAACATCGTTGAAGGAAAAAGAACGAGCATCGATGAAGCCCCCCAGGTGAAGGTTCCCGGGAACCTGGCGAAGCGCATGTCGCAGCATCGAAAGATTCATTATGGATCCGATGAGAACTGGCTCGCCAATTTCAATAAATACGGAAGTGGTGATCTAAAATATTCGATGTTTTCAGAACTCAAAAACCTTTCTGACGAAGTCATTCTTCTCCAGGAGTTTGGATCCAATCCGGAGCTCTCGCAGAAAAACCTCTGGGACAAGCTTGAAGCTTGGGCTGCAAATCCTCCGGACGGCAAACAAAGAAGCTTCAATCGGAAAACCATTGAGAATCATTGGAAATGGGTTTCCGGAGAGTCTTATCACATCGCGAACCCTGCTGGCTACGGGCCATCCCTAGCAACTGCAACTCAGTCATATCTTGCATTGCAGAATATGTCGAAACTTGGTGGATCTCTATTCCCAAGCTTTTCCGATCTTTCCACATCTGTTCAGACTTATCGTTATCACGGGATCGATTACCTTAAAGGGATCCATGATCATTTTGAGAACTTCTCAAAGAAGCTTTCTCAGGATGAGCGAACAGAAGTTTTGTATCAGCTGGCAGAATATAACGACATGATTCTTGGAGGATTTCATTCCAGATATGCCCTTGATAATCCGAGAGCCGGTTTCATTGCAAGAATGCAAGACCAGTTTTTTAAATTAAATCTACTTGCAGGATGGACTTACAACAATCGGGCAGCTGCTCAGTTCGTGATGTCTGGAAACATTGCAAGGAACTTGACCGGAGCCTTCAATGACTTGAATCCGAATCTCAGGCGTGTTCTCCAGCAGTATAATATTGGAGAAGCTGATTGGGAAATCATGCGTGATCTGGGAGTTAAGACGATCGATGAAAATGGAACCTTATTACCAGACACCACACCCACACAAGAGTTGGATCTTAACCGAAAGCAGTATTTCACACCGGATATTTTAGAAGATGCAGCTGATGCTCCTGGAATGACATTAGGAGATCAAAAGGCAATGCGTGATCTCAGCATGAAGATGAGGAATTTCTTCGTTCAAGAAGGTCGAACCGCAATCCCGGAACCAGGTGCAGCAGATCGAGCTTTTATGCTTCAAGGCTCACAAAGAGGAACCTTCACGAGAACTTTTTTCGAAGCCCTGGTGCAGTTCAGATCCTTTCCAATCGTTTACCTACGTAAGCTCGGACCAAGATACGCACAGCAAGGAACACTTTATACCATCGGAAACCTTGCAGCGATGACAATGATCGGGTATGTGTCGATGTCAGCAAAGGATTTATTAAAAGGAAAGGAACTTAAACCAACTGACGATCCACGAACCTGGGCTGGCGCTTTTGTCTTCAGTGGAGCCGGTGGGATCCTTGGTGATTTTATCTTCAACGATTTTCAGGGATACGGTAAAGGAGTGATGGATGTCGTTGGAGGTCCGACCGGAGATCTGATCCAGGATTGGGCGACCTGGTTGACTGCATTGGCAAAAGGAGATGATGCAGCTGCGAAGGCATTTAACAACGCGATTCGCATGGCTCCGTATGCAAACCTTTGGTATACGAGAACAATCCTGGATTATATGTTTATCTACAATATTGAAAACTTCTTGAATCCTGGGGTGCTTCGTAGGCGAGAAAAACGAATGAAACGTGATTATAACCAGATTCACAGCCCAATGATGAAACCGTCTACATCACCACTTCGAAGAATCAGTCCACTCTATCAAATGGGTATTCGATGACAGTCTCAGCAACCGTCCCAAGAGCTCAATACACGATCACTTCCGCGAATGTCACCTCCTTGGCATCGGATGCTGGTAGTGTCACCTTCAGTGTAACCTTCAAATACCTGGCAACCTCGGAAGTTGTTGCAACGAAGACTTCCTCCGGGACCGATACCGTCCTCACCGAAACCACGCATTATACGCTCTCGGCTGCTGGTGCTTCAGGAACCTTCACGTTCACTGCGACCGGGGCTGCCTTATTCGCAGCAGATGATCTTCTAACCTTCACCAGGAAGATGGAGCAGACCTCGGATACGTTTGATCAGTTATCGGATTATGCCCAGAACGATGCTCTAGATGCAGATACGCTCGAGAATAACTTCGATAAAGCGATCATGATCGTGCAGCAGATGAAGGAAGCTGCCGATCGGAGAATCCATTTTTCTGCAACATCTACTTTTGAAACAACTGGAGAAGCAGCTGCTAAGATCACAGCAACGAAAGCAGATCGTGCTTCGAAGTATTTAAGCTTTGATGCAAATGGTGATATTACGGCATTAACCTCGATCACTGGAGTAACTTACACCGAAACCTCGATTGCAACTGGTCACATCCTCCGCTACTCAGGATCAGCATGGGTGAATTCCAACATCCTCGCATTAGATGACACAAAGCTTTATTTCGGGACCGATTCTGATATTTCCATAGAATACGATGAGAATGGAGATGACACATTATTATTCCAATCCTTAACAGGAGTAGCACTGAATATTGGTCTTTACTCAGATGCTGGTGAAGACAATGCAGATAAGTGGAGAATAAGTGTTGCAGATGGTGGAACAATGACTTTTGAGAGTTACATCTCTGGTTCTTGGGTTGCCATGATGACCTTGGTCCCTAATGGAACAGCAACCGATTCAGCAATTACCTTTGCTGGGGATTTCACGGTTTCTGGAGACACAACGACTGTCAATACAGAAACTTTACTCGTTGAAGACAAGAATATCGAACTAGGGAAGGTTGGATCTCCGTCTGACTCAACGGCAGATGGTGGAGGTATTACTTTAAAAGGATCTACGGATAAGACGATTCTCTGGGAGAATGACACGGATTCATGGAACTTTAATCAAAATATCGAGACATCTACAACAACCAAAGTTAAGCAAAAAGGAGCATTTATGCAAAGCTCAACACACCAAGCATGGGTATTAGGAGGATAATATGGCAATAGCACGAGGTGCAGGAACAGAAATAGTTCGTAGTATCCATTTAGAAGCTGTAGCTGATACTGCAAAACCTTTGATATATGGGGTACAGCATCATATTTATACTGTTTTAAGTGTGACCTGTTTCGCACAAGCCCTTAATGCAGATACAGATTATATTACGATGTATTTACAGGGATATGATTCAAATGCTGGAACTACAGATGAACCTATTTTCATTTTTCAACAGGATATGTCGGTTGCCCAAACTTATGTCTGGAATGATAAGTTTAGTTTCAATGGAACAGAGCCAACTGATTTCACAGGACCAGTGGATTCTGTAGCTAAACAGGATGCAATTGCAGATCAAGGTAGTTCGGTTCGTCAGGTACTATACATTGATGCTGAACATTCTTCAGATAACATAGATGTAACTTGCACTTTTATCGATCAAAACAATGCATAGAGAGGATCTAACATGATTGGAATAGTAAACAGCACAGGTGCTAGGTCTGGTGTAATTGGGACCACTGTAGGAACACCAGCCGGAGGGCTATCGCTTACAGGAGATACGGATTTAAACCTTGTACATGCTACAGCAAGTTCAGCAAATGTAGATGTTGTAATCCCTTACATAGACCAAGATTGGACATAGGAGGAGTAAATGTCAGGAATCATATCAACTAATGCAGGGAGATCTTCAGGAATAATTGGAACAGCAACATCTGTTCCAGTTGCATTAAGTACTTCCTCAAATAGCTATTCTTATGTGAAAGGTATAGAGAAAAATTCACTTGGTTTATTTGATCATAATTTTTTTGGTGCTTCATATTACACTAGTGCTGAATCAAGCCATTTTGCGCATGGTGGTTGGGTGGAGGTTACAGAAAGTTGGGTAAAAGTAGATACAGGAGATACTACAGGAGACCGATGCGATGATGCAGACCCCTTTTCAGTATTTTCAGGTGGTCAGTTTACACCAACAATAAGTGGATATTATCTCTGTGGTTATAATATATTCTGGGATGATGTATTTAATGCAGGTATGATGGCGAAAGCAATGATGTCAAGAAATGGAAGCCAAACTAATGGGGAATTTGTTGGATATTCTAAGGTTTTTTCATCAGGCACAGATTACGATTTAGCTAATTCAGGAACAGGAATTCTAGCATTAGATTCAAATGACTATGCAAGTGTTATGACCTATAACGACAACAACGAAGCCGATAAAGGTAAAATCCAAGCTGGATCTAACTGTTGGTTTGTATATGTTGGAACTTCTGATCTTACAGTTGATTCATGACACTAGAAGAAGTTCAAAAAAAGAAAGTTATTTTAGAAAAGCAAATTCGGCAGATTCCGTTATTACAACAGCAGTATCATCGTTTATGTGGTATGGAAGAAGTGCTTTTGGAATTAAAAAAAGAATCTGAAAAACCAGATCTTAAAATTGCAGAAACTTTATGACAGGACTCTTCATATTCTTCCTGATTTATATCACTCTAATTCTATCTTTAGTTTCAGGACTCTGGTTTTTAATCAATTACTATGATTCAATAATTTTCAGTAAAACGAGTGAATGAATCCAGCAGATTATGCCTATGCAACAGGTCAACGACACCCAGAACTTGCTATGGAAGTAGATAGTTTACTACAGTTGATAGAAAGAATCGGATTGCCAGCAGTTATTATTGGAGCAACTTTTTTTTATATCTATAAAACTGCACAATCACATCGGGAAGAGGTTAAAAGTTGGCAAGAGAAAGACACGGTAGCAGATTCAAGGCTCATTGAGGTAATTAACCTGAGTAATACGAGAAATGAGCATTTTCAGTCGGCATTGAACGAACAGACAATGGCGATCAAGGAATTGTGTGGTGAAATCAGAGGAATGAAACCAAGCAGAAGATAGTATGGCTAAAGAAATCACTACGACTACGGTTACAAAACCAGATGCTCCAAAACCGATACCTCCCAAAATGTCGGTTAATGAGAGAATCCAAGTATTCAGGTTTGTTGCACGTTTTGTTATAGGTTTATTTGCACTATCCACGTTTTTATATATCGTTCATATAATGTTAGGTAGCTCAGAAGAATTACCTACATCCTCAAAAGACCTTTTAAATATCTTAATTGGCGCATTCATACCGATTCTTGCAGGAATTGCTAAGTTCTACTTTGAATCTGGAGGTGATTTACATCAAGAAGAAGAAAAGAACCCTATTCCACCCCATCCTGAGAAGGAATCTGAGTGAACCATTTCAGTTGGCTTTATGATTTTTTTGTAAGGGATAATTATGATAAACATGAACAGGATAACGAAAGGAAAGAAATGCTCCCAGCCCTCGCAATGGCACAACAGGTTTTATCACTTGTCAGCGTGATTCAAAATCTTGTCAGCTCCGACAAGAACTCAGCTACATCAAATGAAGTTGAAGAAATCATTAAAGCGAAAATTGATGATCCAATTGACAAACTATCTACCGAAGTCCTGGATCAGATTAATGAAAGTGTGGGTGCTGATGCTACTCATAAGTTCAATTCCTTCATCGATTTGGTCAAAGGGAAGTAGCTGGTTGGCAATGCACATCAGTCCTAATTTTACCCTTAAAGAGTTAATCTATTCTCCCGATGCTCAACGAGCTAATATAAAGCAGGAGCCAACTCTTTTAGCGGTTGCACGAATGACTGTCCTAGTCATTAAAGTTCTTCAACCGATTCGAGATCATTATAACAAAGCACTGAAGGTCAATAGCTGCTATCGGTCAAAAGAATGGAATGCCCATATTAATGGATCATCGAAAAGCCATCATTGCTGTAATGGGGAGTCAAGTGCAGCCGATATCGAAATTTCATCTGAATCCGTCAGTAACCTGGAGCTTGCCGAATACATCAGAGATAATTTAGAATTTGATCAGTTGATTCTGGAGAACTATGATCCTAAAAGAATTCAAGCCTGGAATGGTGAAGAAGAAGGACCGAACTCTGGATGGGTCCATGTTTCCTATAATGCTATGGGAAACAATCGTAAGGAAATCAAAAGAATGCTTTATGACAGGAATGGAAAAGCTAAGTATTTCCCAGGACTTACTGAATAAAACCACACACACATTCTATGGTTATTTGTGGTATTATAAAAATCCTCGCAATCCGTTGGAATCAGTGTGCTCCCGTAGTTTAACCGGATAAAACAAGGGATTCCTAATTCTCTTTAAATGAGGTGGGCGTAAGGATCGCGAGGTGGTGTGGTGGTTGGTGTGGTTTTACTGGAGGAGATTCACGGTGGAATCCATATCGATATTATCCCAATCCGTGTAGTTGTTCAAAGTCACATCACTGCTGGAGTGACCGGCCCATTTACTCACCTTCTCCAATGCACCTCCTGCATCGAGAGCTTGAGTGATTCCAGACTTCCTTAAAGTATGAAGCGGATCTCCGGTGAGTCCCAACTGATCTCGGTATTTAGCAAAGATCGACGATAAGGCTCCTGGATGTGCTCGCCATTGTTTGCCTTCCCCAGAATCCAAATACCAGACTTCCTCATTCGACCTCTTGGAATAATCTTCTTTCAGGTATTCGAATAACCTTCGGCCCATCTTGATATTCCTTCCCTGGCGTTTCTTGACTTTGAAATCGACGGGAAGGACATCACGGATCTGAATGATTCCACGATGGATGTTGATTCCTCCATATTCATGACTCAAAGGAATCAAGGGCAAGCTCCAGATCTCGGAAGCTCGCATCAAGGCATACCTGGCAAGCATGTAAACCCTCAAATGATGGGGGTCTCCGGAACTGATGACCAGTTCTTCGAACTGTTTCAGGATCCTCAACTTGTCAACCGGATCATTCTGATTGACCCAGGAGTGAGTCGGCTGCTTCGTATACTGAATCTTTTCAATGAAGATTACCTCATCGATCAGTTTCTTTCTTTTCAACCAGTTGAATGCACCCTGGACATGCCTTTGATGCTTGTTGATCGTGGTATCCAGTAATGGTTTACCCCGGTAGATCATTTTTTTTAGGTGATTCTCAAAGGCCAACTCCATCAAGGAGTTATAAGCTTTGATCCCATGATCTCCGTTGATTTGGATCCAAAGACCCAAGCTCGCCCGATATTGAATGAAGGTTGCCCGTGATCTCCTGGGCTGGATGAAATCCCAGAGGAACTTATCAAAAAGAAACTGAATCGAGTCTTCTTTTTTAATGAGCTTCTCCTTTGTTTTTCCACCACGGGATTCAACGAGTCTCTCCTGGTATCGGAGATGCAGCAGTTGAATATCTTTTTTACTAAGAGTCTCCTCCGAGACCCCTTGAGTCTCTTTCAGTGTTGCAATCACGAACCTTGAAGCCTGGCCTCCCAGACCTGGATTCTGATGATCGCGTCCCATCCAGCGTGTCCCGTCTAGGGACCATAGTTTCCTTGGTCGTCCCATATAGTTCCTTTTCAATAATAGTTAATGCCTCCATGATTTTTTCCTTATTAACCATGAATCATCCTTTCTATTTTTCTTTTTGAATAGCCTCGGTTAAAAGCTCGCGAACTATTTCCAGCTTTGCCTTAAGTCGCTCGTTTTCAAGTTTTAGCTCTTCATTGATTTCCTCTCCAGGGTCATTCCCGAAGAAGATGAAATTAATGTCGATTTGATGCTTTCTGCAGTAATCGATCATTGCCTCAAAGGGTAATTTCCCTCGAGTTTTGAAACCTCCTAAAGATTGCTTGGAGATCCCGATTTCCTTAGCGACCAGGTCATCCCGTTTAACTCCGATTGCTTTCTGGAACCTTTCATAAATAGGGTTTATATCCATGTTCGGTATTTTTTTTATTGACTCAAACAATAGAATCTGTATTCTATCTAGCAGTGATCAGTTAAACACTTAAACAGTTAAACACTCGATGATACGAAGTCAAGATTTAATCAAAAGCGTAGAGGCAGCCGAGATGCTCGGCATCACCGTCGATCAACTGAGGAAGCGTGTCCGGGATGGATACATTGTTCCAGTTGCTCGAGAGCGCAACTTCATGCTCTTTTCCAGGGAGGAACTGAGTGAATATCTAAGTGAATATATTTCAGAAAAGAGTCCAGGAACTCCGGTTGACTCATAAGGAGATCGCTTTGGCTTTAGATCGGCCCAGGTCTTCTGTGTCTGCGTGGATCGCAGGGTCTCGTCGGATCCCGAAGGATCAGACGATTCGGTTTGCTTTGATCTTAAAGCTTCCACTGAAAGAAGTTTTTAAATGGGACCGTTTATGGGATAGGCAGATCTCTCGAAGAGAGCGAATGGAACTTGCTCGAAAGACGGCACACCACCACCGGTTTGCGAAGGTCACCAGGGAGGAGATTGATGATGCTGTCAATCAGTATCTGGCAACCGGTGGCACGATCAAAAAGCTGACGGATGGACCGGATGCCTCTCGATTGGAAAAAGAAATCGATTCTATAGGATTACATCGATGAAACACTACTCTCATTCTGCACTTGGTAAACGCCTCGATTGCGGTCAGGCATTTAAATACAAATACATCCATCAGTTGCATGAGCGAACGAAGATAAGTCTGATTTTTGGTTCCGTAATTGATCGCGCAATCAATGCAGTCCATGTCAATTTTCTTGATCGGATGAATCACGATCTTCCGATGCTCAAATACGACCAGGTCATGCTCAATTATTACAATGAAGAGAAAAATCTTCTTGAGCATGAACTGGAAAAAGAAGAATGGGATGAGCTTGAAGAGATGATCATAAGGATGATCGAGCATGAAGTGATGAAAGAGTTCGAGGAGATGATCGACTATGAACCCAAAGAGGTTCAAAAGAAGATCACGCTGAAGATACATGGTCTTGCCATGCCAGTGATCGGATACCCGGATCTGATTGCAGAAAGACAACTTCCTGCATTCCAGGAACCCGGTCAGGAGGTTCTGATCTTAGATGGAAAAACATCAAAGCAGAAGATCTCGAAAGTCTCTCACGGTTACAAGCAGCAGTTATCGACCTATGTTCTCGCGATCATGCGTGAGAAGGGCTTGACGAACATCCCGTCAGCAGAACTGAGGGTCTTGGTTAAAACAAAAAAACCTTACTGGCAGATCATCCCGGTTCATTTGACAGCAGATGACTTAGGGCTTGCGATCGAAGCCTACCGGGAGCATGAGCTCGCGATTGCTGCTAATTGGTATCCCTTGAATCGTGGATCAAACTTTTGTTCGAAGAAACAGTGTCGTTATTTTGAACAGTGTCATGAGGATCATGGAACCGATCTTCAAATGGCCTTAAACCAGGTGAGCTATGCGTGAAGAAGACCTAAAAACCGTTTTAAGCATTTTAACGGAGCAAGCTAGTGCTCAGGCAGAGATGAATGGGAAACTGATCGATAAGCTCGATCTTTTCAGTCGAACAATCTTGATGGTCTTGGAAGTTCAGAACCGGATGATCGAAGTCATTCCGGAATGGGTCGAACGGGCCGAAAAAGGGAATCCTTTGTCGGATTCTGAGGTGGAAGACATTAACAAATATACGGAGCAGCTGCTCAAGAAAGTGAACTAGGTGGATAAAGAATCAAAGGAATCAGTGGAGATGAAGATATGAGCTTAAAAGACATAGTTAAAACAAAACCGGACTTCGAAACCTACCGCATGATTCTCTATGGAGTCGGAGGGATCGGGAAATCCACGCTTGCCAGCAAAGCTGAGAAACCGATCTTTCTCGATATTGAAGGTGGGCTCTCCTGCATCGAAGTCCCCAGCATCCCGTTGATGAATATCAATCCACAAGAAGTATACGAAAAGTTCATAGAAACTTTAAAAATGCTTTACGAAGAAGACCATGATTACAAAACCCTGGTTGTGGATTCCCTGGACTGGCTTGAGCGGATTGTCCACGCACACACATGTAAAACCAAGAGGATTGATGATATCGGGGTGCTCGACTTTGGCCGAGGTTACATTGCTGCGCTTGGTTTCATGGAACAGATCATCAATAAACTTGAGAAGCTTCGATCTGGAAAAAAGATGAACATGATCCTCATCAGTCATGCAGCCCAGGTGAAGGTGGATAACCCTGATGAAGAAGAGCGGATGAAATGGAATTTACAGCTGCACCACAAATCGACCGCGAAGTTTTTTCAATGGTCAGACCTATGCCTGTTTGCGAATTACGAAGTCCGGACAACAAAAGAGACCGGATCTTTCGGCAAGCAGCGCATAATTGCTCATGGATCCGAGCGGATTCTCTTTACAAGAGATAATGGAAGCCATGCAGCGAAGAACCGCCTGGGTCTCCCAGATCCAATGGAAATGGAATGGGAGTTGATCCAGGAATTTATCAACAATGCAAAGAAGAAAGGGAAGCAATGAGCGGATTTTATGATCCTGGCGAAACCTTCGATTCTCAATACGGAGATATCCCGGAAGGTGAGTATCCTGCCGTCTTGAACCAATGGAACTGGAAAGCAACGAAAGCAGGAACAGGGCATTACCTCGAGATGGAAATGATGATTGTCGATCATCTTTTAATGAACCGAAAACATTGGGAGCGATTGAACCTCGATAATCCGAATGAGAAAGCAGTTCAGATCGGACGGGAGGTTCTCAATAAGTTCTTAAAGGCAGTCAAATGGGTTGAAACCATCGCAAACGAAGAAGAACTCTTCAAGGCAATGGGAGATCTCCAAGGAACGAAGGTGAATATCATCGTCAAGCATAAGCAGAAGCAGGACGGGGATAAGGATGTTCAGATAAAGGACTTTAAACCTTATGAGCGACCGGATACCAGTGCAACTGGTGACGAAATCCCTTTTTGAAGATTCACGCCCAGCCGGAGGTGGCGTTAGTAACACCGGCTTATTCATATGTTCCATGGTAATTCAGATAACCCTGGGGAATGGTCTTCAGGGTTATTTGGAAAATGGATCACTTCTCCTTTAAAGGCTCAGTTGCATGGCTGGGCCTCTCCTTGAAAGCAACAAGATGATAGAAGCAAGTTCAAACCTTAACTCGGAATCTTATTTAAATGTGACGATCCAAGAAAGGCTCACTGATAAATATATTTCAAGAGCACTTACAAAAAAGATCTTCATAGCCTGGGAGAAGAACCAGGCATTTTGCGACGGGAATCGCAATGATTGGAAAACAGAGAAACCGATTGAACTTTATAAAAGGAATGCTCGTCGCACTGAAAACAAGATCAAATTCAGTTTCGACAGTGAAAATTTCTCAGCAACATTCGAACATCCGTTTTATTTCAACGGGAAGGAATATGTTCTTGCAGTTACTGTGACCTTTCATCCGTGTGAACTCGCGGAGCTTGGTAAGGAACTGAAAGAAATAATAAGGCTTGCGAACATTCATTGGGAAGATATCGCAGAGGAATGAAATGGAATCACAGCGTTCCCTGGGAGATCACGATCGAAGCTCCCTGGCCTCCTTCAGTCAATAAATATTGGCGAGCTTTTCAAAATAGAATGTATGTCACTCAAAAAGGAAAGGAATACAAAGCTCACATGAGAAAGCATCTCCTCCTGCAGTTGGATGCTCGCGATCTTCCCTTGTTTCCAAAGCCGATGAAGCTCGAGTGCGGCATCGAAGCCTATCCTCCGGATAAGCGAGGCCGGGATGTCGATAACATCCAGAAGGTTCTCCTGGATTCTCTCACCGGTATCATCTGGGAAGACGATGTCCAGGTCTACAAGGTCAGTGCAGAGAAGATCTATCAAGAAGGTGATAAGAATTACTGTATCGTCACAATCAAGGAGATGGAGTGATTTTTTTCACGGGTATCCAGGTTTTAAAACAGGCTGCCCAGGTTGACTACGCATTCATCTCGATCAATAGGATGATCGGGGCAAACAAGCGTGTCAGTGATTTCCCAGCCAAGTGTTGGATCATGGATTCCGGGGCTTTCTCACAGGTATCGACGAGTGGTGATCACCTTTTATCAACCGATGAATATGCAACTAAAATTAAAAGATGGTCACGTTGTGGAATCTTGGTCGCAGCTGCTGCTCAGGATTACATGTGTGAAGATTTCATCCTTTCAAAGCTCGGTCGGACTGTGAAAGAACATCAACTCATGACAATAAAAAACTATGAGAAATTACTTACCTCCATGATGAAGGTAAACGCCAAAACACTCATCCTCCCAGTGCTCCAGGGTTATGAACCAAATGAGTATTTAGATCACTTAAATGACTATGGTGATCTAATTGAAGAACATGCTTGGGTTGGAGTCGGATCCGTGTGTAAAAGAAATTCGAATCCTGGGTCAGTCGGTGTCGTTTTGGATGCAATCAAACAAGCTCGTCCAGATCTTAAATTACATGGGTTTGGTATCAAAAAAACATGTCTTCAGGATTCTTTCATCGTCGATCGATTGTTCAGTTCAGATAGCATGGCTTGGTCTTACGAAGCTAGATTTAAAGGTGAAAAAGCACACGACGTGAACCAAGCGATTAAATACAAACAACGCATCGATTCGATGCCTATTCAGGAGTCTCTATTATGAAATTCAATCCATATGTCTCGGTTTATTTAATCGCTATTGTAGTTGCGAATCTGTTGGTGAGTTATTTCGGCCCAAAGGCAGCGATCTTCATCGCGTTTTTATTTATCGGCTTGGATCTCAGTATCCGTGATCAATTACATGATTCCTGGAATAAACAGAATCTAGTTTTAAAAATGGCTCTTCTTATAGGATCCGGAAGTTTAATTACTGTGATTCTGAACTACCAAGCTATGCAGATTGCGATTGCGTCATCAGCTGCATTCGGGGTTGCAGCCATCGGAGATGCAATCGTCTACCACACGTTAAAGCAAAGAGATTTTTTCATCCGCTCGAACGGATCGAACCTCGCTGGTGCAGCGTTGGATTCCATGATTTTCCCGGTCATCGCATTTGGTTGGCCTCCAATGTGGTTTATCGTGATTGGTCAGTTTGCAGCCAAGGTGATCGGAGGGATGTTCTGGTCGTTGTTATTAGAGAAGTTCTATATCTATAGGCTTAATGCTAATGACCCTCGAACAAATTGAGGAGCTCGAGAAGCTCGAAGCGATCACGCTGAACATCTCAGTCGAAGCTTTGAGAGCGATCAGAACACCGCAACGGAAGTTCAGGAACTATGCGAAGCGGATGCATGGTAACAAATACGTTAAATTCAAGGATTGAAAATGAAAACAGACAACGAGGTGCTGATTCAAATTAAGGAGGAACAGATTGAAAAGCTCAGTAGAGATCCGAAGCTCCAGAAGATCAAAGCAGATGGGACTCTCCTGGAACAAGAGCTTACTTCAAAAGCATTGAAAAGGAGATTTCTGAGAAAAAATGAATGCGAACACAGGTCAGGAACGACTATCGAACATAAGTTCGAGAGCCTCCTGGGATGGGTTCTGCAATGTGGTCATTGTGGATCCTTAAACTTTCGAGGGAACAAGTGGCCCAGCTATGAGGAGCATCATGCTGAAGTAAGAAAAGGGATCTCGCCTTTTTCGAGGGATGGTGAAGAACTTGAGAAACTAAGGCTTACATGAAACGCGAAATCAAGATCCCGAGCGAGATCTTTTATGACAAAAGACTCGGTCACTCCGAGCGTATCCTTTTAATTGCGCTCTATACGTTCATAAACCCACACACCATGATCGCGAAACCCTCTCTGAAGGGGTTAGCCTTGCGTGCTGGTTTCAAGTCAACCAGGACGGTTAAAACGTGTTTACTCGGTCTGGAGAAGTTGGATTGGGTCAAGGTCACCTCGAAAAAAGGATCCGCAAACGAATATAAGCTCTCAACCCAGGCAATTCTTGGGGGGGGTATTGAAGAAGGTACTAGTACTAGCTTAGCTAGCACTCTCTTAACTATAGATAAACTAACTCACTCTAGCACACACACACAAGAGCTTATAGAGCATGAACAGCACAAAGCAAGCCAGCCTTACTTCACTGGCAAAGAAAATACTGAAGAAGTTCAATTCGACGAGAACGAAACCGATCCAAGTCACGGAGGATCTTCTGGAATCCTGGCGAGAAACCCTTGGGATTTTATTGGAGAGCTATACCGAAGAGCGCGTCTTGGAAGCAGCGACCCGAGCTCAGATGAGAACGAGTCACTTTCCAGGACCAAGTAACCTGCTTGAGATGCTCGAGGATATGGAAGCACCAGGAAGTCACGATGTCACTTTGGTAGAATACCGAAGGCAGGTTGCCGGGATCTCTCAGTTCTGGTGGAGTGCTTACCGACATGCCGACCCAGCCGTGCAAGGCCAGGTCGATCGTATTTTGAGAGAATGTCACTGTGATGGAGTACCCGCGTATGAGTCACTGAGCAAATTCAAGTCACTGGTTTTAGAGGCCCATCCGCTCGCCAAGCCGAGTGTTCTTGATGACTCCAACCAGGCGGATGAGCAGCGAGATATACAAAGGAATACGCTTGTTCCCAGTCTCCCAATGCCAGATCAGCATGTGGTCGGAGAGTCCGCAGATCTTCGCGAGCGTGCGCATCGAGACACCGAGCAGTTTACGAGTCTCGCGGAGCTCCTCCGGGGTCATCCTGACCGGCCCCCTGGTCGATGAGTCACGTTGTTGTGTGTGTGTGGTTAGATGGTTCATTTGTATGCATCGTTGCTATGGTTAACCTGGGTTGGGCTGACTTCAAGACGCTCTCCTTCGAACCAACGTCCATCTTTCATGAGATAAAGGCTCACGTTGGCATTCGGGTTATACCAGGTATCTTCGACTTTAGGGTCGTCGCTATGGCTTAAATACCAATCTTCACTGGTTAGATCATAAATGATTTCAGATTTCATAGTGTCCTTTTTGTTCTGAGTTTGTTAGATTCAAAGTCCTACCTCGAGTGTCCTTGAGGTGATGGATCCCGGGCTCGAGCTTTGCCGAGCGTTTGAGAGCCCGGGGTTTTCCCCGACCTAAGCCTTAGCTCGGTTTTTAATCCTCTTCGAATTCCATTAAAAAGCTTCTGAGATTCTTCCTGGTCTGCTCGTCGGCAAACTCCATATCATCGATCGGGATCGGGTTCAGCCAGTCCGGCTCTCCATCGACAAAGGTCGGAAAGCCGATCCAGTCGCATTCCGCACCACTCCAGACATAAGAATGCCCGTCGTTGTCGTTGTAGATCACTTCAGTTTTTGTTTTCATTTTCAAATCTCTGTTTAAGTTCATAATCTCGGAGCCAAGCCTTCCAGGCTCGCTCCGGTCGTTTGGTTTTTCGATCGTCCGGAAGGATCCAGACTTTCTCGTTTCGTTGTTTCACCCATCGCCAGGCATGGCACTCGAGAATGAATCTCGCTTTCGCGAGGATCCGAGTCTCTGCCGTTTCATAAGTCACGAAAACATATAGCGAAGCCTGGATCCGTTCTTTCAGATCTTTTCGCTTCGGCTCCCAGACCTGGGGTCCCTCGAATAAATCGAATTGCTTCAGGGCTGGCTTGCTTTGCAGATATTCAACGGCTCTTTCAGAACATAATTTTTCATCTTCCTCCAGGGCCATGACCAGGTCGTCAAGATAGATCTCATGAATGCATTCTTGAACATCCCGGATCTTCCTTTCGTAGCTTCTCAAATAAGCTTCGAAGTGTTCGCGTTTTGTGTACTTGCCTGGCATAAGTCAATGCCTCGGATAGCTGACATTGATTACACCAGGATCCCAGCACTGCCGGCATTCCAGGCATTGATTTTTTTGACTACGTGCCGGGCATGTCCAGCCCTGAGTCACTACGGTCGATGTGCCGAGCCCATACTTTCTAGCAAGCTTCTCCGGTCCTGGTTCATCGATCATATGGGCAGAGAGTCGGATCATGAGATTAGGTGGGCATGTGAGCCGGTTCAATACGCGTTTGACGATCCGATATTCCCGCGTAGGTAACCAGTGCCGAATATGTGGTGTCAGTTCGCAGACTCGGATGATGCGCTCAAGCATTCGGTCGCTTTGCAAGTCACCA
>VTLG01015005.1_pt1 | contig 18649 bp, 9 predicted proteins | sample 4694571 | NCBI WGS metagenome assembly VTLG01 (sample SAMN12604809, study PRJNA352737) | marine metagenome | biome: ENVO:00000447; feature: ENVO:00000209|ENVO:00000569|ENVO:01000036; material: ENVO:00002151; isolation source: viral sequences binned using virsorter ...
GTTGATTCAGAGTCTAATTTCTCTGGCAAGCTTGGTGGCAGTATCTCAGCTACAGATAAGCTTGGTTTCTATGGTGAAGTATCTTTCGCACAAGTGGAAGACGCTGACAACACCTACGGTTCAAAGCTAGGAGCTAAGTTCTCATTCTAATGTCTCATCAAAATAGCAACGCTAAGGCTTATGTAACTAGTTTAGGTATCCCACCTGAATCACATCACAATAAGCCCGAAGAGCATAAGGAAGATGATGACTTTCCTAAATCTTTAGAGGAAGCATTATTAGGTGAGTAAAATTAATTCACCATGGATAGTAGTCTTAGGATTACTATCCCTCATTCTATATGTAGAATGGTCTCATGTAATTTTTCATGAACAGGCGGCACCTCATTGTGCCACCTCGCGAGTGACTAAGGAAGAAAGTAGATTTCCAATCTAACTTAACAGGGGTTCGACTCCCCTCACTCGCTTTTGGCTTTTGGCCCGTACGCGGACACCCATTAGCCGTCTAGACGGTGGGATAGACCACAAAATGATTAATTTAATTTGTGCACGATGATGATTTATACCCTTAATAATTTTTAAATATATAAAAAATGGCACATCAAAATAGTAACGAGCCACTTGCTGATCTGACGCGGCCTGGTCAATCGAACTCGACAGGCGATGCGAGAGCCCTTTACCTCAAGCTCTTCTCAGGAGAGATGTTTAAAGGCTTCCAGCATAATGCGATAGCTCGTGACCTCGTTATGAAGCGTACCTTGACGAACGGTAAATCTTTACAGTTCATCTACACAGGTCGTACAACTGCTGAGTACCACACACCAGGTAACAGCATACTAGGTAACTCTGATGGTGCACCTCCAGTAGCTGAGAAGACCATCACAGTTGATGATCTACTTATCTCTAGTGCATTCGTTTATAACCTAGATGAAGTTCTGTCTCATTATGACTTGAGGTCAGAGATCTCTCGTAAGATTGGTTATGCTCTAGCTGAGAAATATGACCGTTTAATCTTCAGAGCTATCACACGTGGTGCTCGTGCTGCACACCCAATCACAAAGGCTAACTTTGTAGAGCCAGGTGGAACACAGATCCGTGTAGGTACAAATGCTGCAGCATCTGATGCTTATGTACCAGCTTCACTTGTAAACGCTTTCTATGATGCAGCTGCTGCATTAGATGAGAAAGGTGTAAGTTCTGAGGGACGTGTAGGTGTTCTTAACCCTAGACAGTACTATGAGCTAATACAACAGGTAGGAGATAATGGTCTTATAAACCGTGACGAACAAGGTACAGCCCGTCAAAGAGGTAATGGCATTGTTGAGATCGCTGGTATCAAGATCTACAAATCTATGAACATACCATTCTTCAGCCAGTATGGTACGAAGTATGGAACAGGTTCAGCTACCAACCCTGGTGTTACTGATCCAGGTAACTCTGGTTCATTCGTTAGCCCAGCTATAGAAGATGCAGCTGCTGACGTAACAGGAATCAACAATGAGTATGGTGAAGAAACAGAATTCGCTAACTCTTGTGGACTCATCTTCCAAAGAGAAGGTGCTGGTGCTGTAGAAGCAATCGGTCCTTCCGTACAAATCACCTCTGGTGACGTATCCGTGATTTATCAGGGTGATGTTATCCTTGGTCGTTTGGCAATGGGTGCTGATTATGTTAACCCATCAGCATGTGTTGAGCTTTTCGCTGGCACAGCTACAAAACCATCAGCATTCTAAAGATGCTTATACAAGGGAGTCATTACGGCTCCCTTTTTTTTATTCATATTATTTAACATGGCTTTACCTACCACTAACGCTACAACAGAATTACCTGCAGTCAATCAGATCCTAGCGTCGGTTGGTCAGGCACCTGTAACAACTCTTGATCAAACCAACCCAGACGTTGCGATTGCATATGATACTTTAATCCAGGTATCTCAAGAGGTTCAATCAGAAGGCTGGACATTCAATAAAGAATATAATTATCCATTTACACCCGATAATGATAATCATATTATATATCCTCCTAATGTTTTACAGATGGATTTATCAGAAGATGAAATAAGAAATGTAACGAACTCAACAAAAAGAATGGATGTAATTCGTAGGTCTGGTAAGTATACCAGAATACCTACAGAAGTTACTGTCTTAAATAATGGTACTGGAGGTGGTACTAACGGTACACTATATAATTTAGCTACTACAACTAATGGTTCAGGTACAGGATTCAAAGCTAACCTTACAATAGAAAGTAATGTAGTAACAGCTATTACAGTTGCTGCAGGAGGATCAAGTTATCTCATTGGCGATAATGTAACTATAGCAGCATCTGATTCAGGTACAACTGCTGATGTTGTAGGTACCATATCAGAAGCAACACCTGAGAAAGGTATGCTATATGATAGACAGAATCATACATTTGAATTTACAAACCCTGAGTATAAATTTAATGTAGTATGGTATTTTGATTGGACAGATCTCCCGATACCTATGAAAGATTATATAACTGCTAGAGCTGCAGCTATTACTGCAAGTAGAGTTGTAGGAGATAACGCTTTATACCAACAATTAAAAACTAAAGAGATTGAATGTAGAACTCTAGCTTTAGAATATGAATGTAATCAGGGCCAATTCACTTACTTTGGACATCCCAAAGGTGGTAATTATTACAACAGCTACAAACCTTATCAAGCTTTACAAAGATAATGCCAAATGTCACACAAACAATTCCAAACTATTTAGGTGGTGTATCTAAACAACCTGATACTAAAAAGCTACCTGGGCAATTAGTAGAGTGTATTAATGGTTACCCTGATCCTACCTTTGGTCTTACTAAACGACCTGGTTTTAAATTTATTAAAGGTTTAGGTAATGAAAATACTTTAACCAATGCTAAATGGTTTTACATCCATAGAGATGGAGATGAGAAATACATAGGTTATATCAAAGGTACAACTATAGGTATCTGGAATGTAACTACAGGAGTAGCTGCTACAGTTACAAATAGCGGTACTGGTTATCTAACAGGCAGTACAGCTAATGATTATGATGTCTTAACTGTACAAGATACTACTGTTATTACAAACAAAACAGTTGCGATTACAGCACAAGCAGCTCCAACCTTTAACGCTAATAGAGTTGGTAGTGCTAGGATAAAAGCTATCACACCTAATACAACATACACTGTTACTATTACTAAAGGTGGTACAACTCATACTGCTACTGTTACTACACCAGACTCACCAAAAGTTGATGTTGTTTTAACAGCATTAAGAACAGCTTCAGTTTCTGATTCACATACCTATGCACATACAAATGCAGCTAGTGGTTTAGCTGGTATATCAGGTATAACTGTAACTCAATTAGATACTAGTTTAGAATTTTCAGGTGATGCTACCTTTACTATAACAGGAAAAGGTGGACCAGATAATGAGCGTTTAGAAACATATCAGAATCAAGTCTCAGTTGTCTCAAAACTACCTACTAGATCTTTACATCATAGAGTAGTTAAAATATTAAATACAGATAGTGCTGATGATACATATTACTCTCGGTTTATAGCTGATGATGGTGTATCAGGTGAAGGTTATTGGGAAGAATACATAGCACCTGATGTGTCTCCTGGTCTTACAGCTGCGACTATGCCCCATAAGCTAGTCAATACAGGGACTAATGCGTTTACATTTGCACCAATTACTTGGACAGATAGGTTAGTAGGAGATGATACAACTAACTCTCACCCTAGTTTTGTAGGTAAAAAGATACAACAAGCCTTCTTTGCAAGTAATAGATTAGGGTTTTTAACACAAGATAACGTATCACTGAGTCAATCAGGGGAGTTCTATAACTTCTATCACGCCTCAGCGATGACTCAGATCGCCTCTGACCCTGTTGATTTAAGTTGTTCGAGTATTAGGCCAACTTTACTTACAGGCGTTCTACCAACCGCACAGGGGTTGATCCTGTTCAGTAAGAATCAACAGTTCTTGATGTATGCACCTAATGGTATATTCACTCCTACCTCAACTATCATTCGTGGTATCTCTAACTACGAAATGGATATCAATATCGACCCAATAGATAATGGTACTGATATTATATTCCTAAGTAAGACACCAGGTTATACTCGTATATTTAATATGAGAACTAAGGGTCAAGAAATGAACCCTACAGTTTTAGATATAGGTAGAGTAGTATCTGAATATGTACCTGATACAATTACAGATCTATTAGGTAGTCCACAGAACTCTTTCTTAGCTATGTGGGGTACGACTATATCTGATGTATACTTCTATAGAACTTATAGTGATGGTCAACGTGACCTGATGCAATCATGGTTTAAGTGGCAACTACCTGGATTAGTACAAACATTAGCAGTCGATTCTGACGTGCTATACGCTGTAACGATGCAAGGTGGTCAGTACACTTTAATCAGTGCCAGTCTTAACCAAACCCCAGAGGAATCCATACTGGTAAACTCTCTTGGTCAAAAGATGAACCCCTGTATTGATCTATATGCTACAGCTAGTTCTGTATCCTATGATAATACAACTGATCCACTTAACCCATTCTCTAAATGTTACATACCATTCAATAATGTATCAGCTTTATCACCTGTACTAGTTATTGGTAGTGCTGAATCAGACTTAACTAATCCAACTTATGTTGAATCTGGTTTCACTATTACACCTACTGTAGCTACAGATGGAGGAGGAGCTTATTTTAAAGTTCCTTTTAAAAACTTAACTAGTGTAGCAAGTAAAGTAATTGTAGGTTTTAAATATACCTATGATATAACTTTACCTACAATATATTTTTCTAATGACCCTAATGGTACTAGATCAGATTATACTGCATCTTTAACCATAGCTAGAGTTAAAATCTCTACTGGTTTATCTGGGGTATTAGGATTTAAACTTAATAGAAAAGGTACTTCAGACTATACTGATGTAAGTCCTGTACCTAGTGCAAACTTTTATTTAGCTAATGACGTACCTCTAGAAGATGAGTCAGTAGCTAACATTCCTATCCACCAAAAGAATACTAACTTTACTTTAAAAGCCTTTAGTGACTCTCCTTTTCCAGTGTCGTTAAACTCTATGATGTGGGAAGGATATTATTCACCAAGATTTTATCAAAGAGCCTAATGACTACCCAACAAGAACGTGAGATTTTTACAGAAAGAACTAAAGAGATTATAAAAGAAGCTGCTGGTAAAAACAAATTTGCTTATGAATATTTGTGGAGACTTATGTGTATATCTAGAACTGTAGATGACATATATGATAACGATCAAACTGTTACAACAAGTTCTGTTATGTCTGCAATAGAGTTTCTAGTTGTAGAAATGCATTATAATCCTTTCTTTATGAAACATAGAGATACTTTAACCTCTCAGCATGTGTCTATGTACAATGCATGGATGGCTGCTAATTTATGGGATAAAAGTGATGATACATCTAAAATCTATGCTCACGTTTGGAGGGACACTCATCATGAAATTGTACCTCTAGTTGCCTTACTCACCCAAGGTCCAGAAAAAATGAAGTATGTTTCGATGAAAATTCGTCAATTATTTAAAAAAAACTTAGGAGAATAAATTATGAGTAGTGGTGGTAACGATAAGATGCTCGATCATCAAAATGATCAGATCGAGAAGAAATTCCAATGGGATTTAAAAACCCACGAACAACAGTGGGGGATGAAATATGATGCTGGAACTGGTAACTTCACACAGCAATTTGTAACTGATGAATCTGGTAACCAGAAGAAAGCTGGAACCATGTGGGATGCATATGATCATCAGATGAAAGCGTGGAATTTACAAGTTGATAATGAAGAAGCAGCTCGTGAATTTCAAGAGGAGAATCGTAAAGAACAATGGGAGATGGGTCTTGACCAACAAGCCTATCAATGGCATTCCCAAGATGAACTCTATAATAAAAATCAAGATGAAGTAAAAGAACAATTAAATTTAAACGAAGCAGAATTTAATTATGCAGTAGCGGAAGAAACTGCTATCTTAAATGAAAAATTAATAGAAGGTGCATACCAAAATCTAGAATTAAACGCTGAATTTTATGAAGCCATTGGTGCTAAAGGTTTTGAAGAAATTGCTATAAAGCACGGTCTTCAAAAAACTGAAGCTGATATGGAGTACAAAGGTGAGAAGATTGCTAGTACTGCATTACAACAAGGGGAAGCATTAAGTGGTAAATCAGCTCAAGTTCAATTAGGACAAATTGGAAAACAAAGTGACCATGCCTTTAAACAAGCAGGTGCAGTTGGTAATTTAAAAGATCAAGTTGTAGCTAATGAATATAAATTAGCTCAAATTGCAGTTGAAAAATCAATTGGTGCACAAACTACAGATGCTAAGAACATGGCTATTGTTCGACGTGAAGATGGTATTCGAGCTAAAGCTGCACATGAAAGTCAAGAGAAAATAATTCAATCATTAAAAGCTCAAGGTAAAGCTGCTCTTACTCAATCTGGTAGATCTAAAGGTAAAGCTCAACAAGCTATTATGGCTGAAATAGGTAGGCATAGTACTTATGTAGCCAATACTTTAGTAAGAGGTGAGCAAGCTGCTAAAGCTGAAATAGCAATGAGCAGACGTCAACAAATTAACAATGTACATAAAGCTGCTTTAGCTGAAAGTAAAATAGAAGAGGATGTTATTAGTGCAATTAATAAAGCTCAACTAGCTACTTCAAAAGCTGATAGTGATTTAAGTATTGGTACACAAAAAGATTTATTAGATATAGATGCTATAAATAGTGAAATTAATAATCTTATCGTAAATTCAACTACTGATATAAAACATCTTGAAAACTCATTTAAACATGCTCAAGGTGAAGCTGGACTTAAATTAAATCAAAATGATTGGGACATTAAAAATATAGAAAGTAGTTATGCTTTAGACCAAGATCAATTAAAGACAAGCTTAGAACAAGCTGTAGAAGCTAACATTAGTAATGTAGAAGGATTACAATTAGATAAAGATCAAGCTGATTTAGAAGCTCAAGTAAGAAGCTTGATTGATCCAGATGCAATAAACCCTGTAACTGGAGTAAGTTTCAGAGATGAATTAAGTTTAGAAAATTATGAACCTGATCCACTTCCTGTTCCTGGTACTATAGCACCGTTAGAACCAACTCCTCCACCAGATCCAATGAAAGGATCTATGATTGATGCTAGTAAAGGTATGGGTGCAATGGCAGCTGGTGTAGCTGGTGGTGTTGCCGCTGGTGTAGGTACTGCAGCTGCTCTCGCTACAGCGCAACAGGCAGGAGCATGGACAGGGGCTGCAGGAGCTTTTGCTACAGTAGCTCCGTGGGCTGTAGGAGCCGCAATGATTTATAGCGCATTGTTTTAATTATGGCACGAATATACAAAGCAGGTGGTGGCGGTAGAAAAAGAAGAGGTTTTAAAGGTAGTAAAATCCCTGAATCACAAGCCTTACTACAACACACAAAACAGACTCTGCAAGGAATGCAGACGGTAAAGGATAACCTACAAAATCAAAGACGAGAAGAATTACAAACCCTTAGATCAGGGCAAAGACAAACTGAAAGACAAGCTAATGTTAATACTCGTCAAGCAGAAGAAAATGATAGAGTATTACGTAACGCACTTTTAAAACAATATAAAACGGAAGTCTTATCTGATCAAGCTAAGACTGCAAGAATCTCTTATGATGAACAGCAGCGTAAGCAGTTGATGAGCTTGATTAAACAAGTTCCTGACACAATAACACAAATTGATCAACTTAGGTTAAAAAGTGCTGCAAAATGGGTTAATAGAAAGAAAGCATTAGCAACTCTTGGTGAAGATAATCTTCACTTATGGTTCGGTGATATTAGTAAGCTTCGTAATAGGGATTCAGCATTAAAACAATTTATAAAAGATAGGAATCTAACAGGTACACAAGCTGAAACGTTAAGACAATTGTCAGGGTATAGAGCTATTCTTGTTCAGGAGAATATGCTAAGAGAAAGGATGAAAGACCCGAACTATATAATAAATAATGAAGCTAATTATGATAAAAAACTTGAAACTGGAGATAGTGAAGCATGGAAAAAAATACAAGCAGCTAGAAATAATAAATCATTAGGAGGTGGTAAATTCACCCCAGAAGATGCTAAAACTTTAAGAGCACATAAAAGAGCTGCTAGAGAGCATATGTGGGATCAGCTTCAAGGTAAATATACAGATAATTTTATAAACCATCATGCTCGACAAATTATTGACGAAAACTATGCTTTCGATTTACAAAGTATATATGCCTTAGAACAGGAAAACGCTGAAATAAGAACACAAATTCTTGACACTGATGAATTTTCATCCATGATGGGTGCGTCAGAAAACACTGCACGTAAGCCTAAAACACTTGATATAAATCCTAAAACTGGTAAACCTTATGTAAGTTTTTTAGACCAATATATTAAACATGGTAATGATATAGCAGGTAATACAAAGGTCATTGACTATAATATGAATATAGGAACGCAAACAGGTGTAATATATGTAGGTAAAAATAGAGTACCAATGAAAATGGGAGCTACTGAAGTAGATAATTTAGCTAACTCATTAATAGAGGTCGATGGTCAGGTCATGAAGTTTCGAGATAAATTTCCAAATAAAGTACAGCAATGGGAAAAGAATGCATCTCGTCTTCAACAACATAATGATCGTGTAAGAGTAGATAGAATTCGCCAACAGAGCGGCCAGTTATCAACGGCAATAATGGATGGAACTATTACAACTCCAAAAGAAGCACATGCATATATTGAAAAAGCTGCAGCAAATAACGGTGGTATGTCTCAAGATGAACGTTACAAACATTTTGGTGAATCTTTAGGACTTCTTAATAAAGAAAAATTACACCCTGGTATTGGTCAGAATTTATGGAATGGTAGTGTAGCAGGTATGAGTCCACAAAGAGCTAAGATTTTAGGTATACTCATGACTCCTAAAATGGAGAGAGAGGCTAGAGAACTTACAGTCATAGCTAAAAGTGACATGAAGGGTAAACTTGATGCTTTTTTTACTAAGGTAAAGAATTGGGGAAATAACCAAACTTCAATAAATGGGAAAAATTATAGCCCTAGTATCTCATCCATTCTAAAAACAGAACAAGTAAAGAAACAGGTATATAGTGAAATTAGAGAAGTACTGGGAGCTGAGGGTTCTACTTTAGGTGGGATTGAAGCTGCTGGAACAGTATTAACAAGATGGGAGACCAAACTTGCGACTGCTGAAAAGTCAAATGAAGGTATATTTCAACTGGCAGTAGATGATGAAGGTAAGGTAATAAAACATGATGGTAGAAAATACGTAAACACTTCTCATACACAGCTAGAAGATTCAGAATTTCTTGGTAAACTAAGCGCAAATAAATCTATAATATTTTCTAAAAATTCTATGCCAACTCGTTTTGTTAATGAGTTAGCTAGACATTTAAAATATGGAGATGCTGAACCTACTTTATTAAGTGTGATTGCAGAGAAATATCCTCAAAAATCTAAATTTGAAATTGCTGCAACTGTTATACAGAACAACGCACCTGACTCTGGTTTAGTAGATAAAGATGGTTATATGATGGTACCTGGTTATATTGGTCTTGTCCAAGCTGCAAAACCTTCAGATGAAGAGAAACGGATGTTAAACGATGGTACTCCATCTGGTACTTTAGCTATGGGTATTATGAATAAGAACATGGCTGGTGCCTGGAACCTTAGTGAAGATCAAACTTCTGTACTTTTAAGTGAAGCTTACATTAATCCAACAGTTGGTGCTATGTATGAAACAAGTGATGAACGCTGGAACGCTTTAGAAACAGAAGATGGTATTCATCAAGCTAATGAAAGTGTATTAGGTAAAAGTTTATATGATACAACTGTAGGTGAAATGCTACAGATGGATTATTTTAAACTACCATCTGGTACTGGATCAGAAGATCTAGTAAGGTCTTTAACAGAGGGTTCAATTTCTTTAGATAACACACTAAGCCCAGAAGTACAATCAAAAATTTGGACAGATAAAGTAGCTTATGATAGCGGGAAATTTCAATTAACTGATATGGCTGAGGCTATACCTGTAGGTCAAGCAAAGTTTCCAAGTAGGGACACTTCTTGGGCATTTGAACAGAGACCTAGTTTACAAAGAGATATAAGAATGGAATGGGATAAGGATGTCGAAACTATTAAACAAACAGTTAAAACACTATCTAAAGGAGCACAAACTTTAGGTAAGCTATCTCAAACATTAAGAGATCCTTTCAATATAACAACACCTGGTGGTTTGAAAGATAAATATAAAGCTATGAATGAGCGAGCACAAACACAATATAAACAATTTCTAAAAGATGTTGAATCAAATAAAGCTCTAAGTAATAAACGGAAAAGAGAACTTAAAAAAGCATGGGAATACCTAATAACACCTGATAACCAACTGTATATGGATAGTATTTCTGATACATTTAAGAACGAATATAATATGGATTTCAATTCTTTTGATCCAGATTTTCGTTACGATTTAGTAAACAAACTGTAAATTAAATAAATGGACCCAGTACCAATAAATACGTTCAATAGTATTGATCAATATGTAACAGATGTTGAAAAAGATGCTAAAGAGCAAGAAGAGAAAAAACAAAAACAAGTAGCAGATAGAATCGCTAAAGCTGAGGCTCCTAAAGATCCTAGTGAATATAACTTAGGTGATAATGTTAAGGAACTAGGTAATGCAGTAATAGGAGGCGGTGTTGATATTTACAACAGTGTCGCCTCTCTACCTAAATTATTAGATAAAAGATTCTATCAAAAATCAGATCCATCTAACCCTTGGAAATATGATGCACCCTGGCTTATTAAAAATAAACCTATAACCCATACAAAATGGGGTAACTTCATACGTGGAGGTATAGAGCTTACAGGGGGTATGGTAGGTACAGGTAAGGTTATGTGGGGTGTAAAAGGTTTGAAGGGTCTTGCAACCGCTGCTAGGGCTACTAGACTAGGCCGTGTAGGTTTAGGTGCAGCGCAAGGTGCAACTTATGATTTAATAAGTAACCAATCTCAAGAGTCTAACTTAGTTAGAAGCCTTATAGATATCAAACCTGAATGGAGTGGTAACCTAGAATTCCTAGCTACCAATGAAACCATGTCACCTGCTACCAGATCAATGTATAACATTGCTGAAGGTCTAGGTATAGGTGCATTTTTAGATCTTACTTTCGAAGCTGCAGGGTGGGGCATACGTGCTAACTCTATAGAAGCTAAGAAACGAGCACGGAAAATTGTTAAACCAGATCCACTTACTAAATCATTAGAAGATAGTAGTCAGTTTGATTACGATATGAAAGGTAAGGTTGTAGAAGAAGGGGCTAGAAAAGCTTATGAAAGATCTGCCTTTAGAAAATATAAGACTAAATTAACTAAAGAGGCAGCTAAAAATAATTTACCAGCTGAAAATGTTACTATAGCTCAATGGCGTAAATCTAATAAAGCCTGGGAATCATTATCAAATGAGCAGCGTAAAGGTTTTATGGACATTTATGCAGATAAAAATGATATTGATTGGGGTGAAGTTCGCGATATGACTGCACGTGATAAACGTCAGAAAAACGCAGGATTAGGTTTAGCTTATGAGCAATTAGAATTAGACATGGCTAAACGTAAACCTAGAATTAACCCTGCTTATGGTAAGGGAGGAGGGTTTACAGATAACCAATCACTTTCAATTGACTCTAATCCTGTAGAAGGAGTTAGAGATATGATTGAAATTAAAGGTAACTTCTCTCAAAAATACGGTGCTCCCAGAGGACAAGTCAGTGAAGCACAGCAACGTAAGTTAAATTATGCTAATCCTGGTACAGTATTAAGTGAAATAGATCGTATTGAAAAAGCATTAGTTGCTAGACCATCTTATATTGATCTTATTAGTAAAGGTGGTAAGTCAGTTAAAAAAGAAATAGCTAGGTCTTGGAATGAAATACAAAGTTTCTTAAGTGAATCAGGTAATAACAGGCTACTTAGTGATGTACCAGAGGAGGATTTATTAAAGAAAATAGGTGAACCTAAAGAAAAACTAGTGTTTGATGGCGAGGTTTTACCTGTATTAAGCTCTAGCCAGGTTCATACTATAGACCTTATGTTAGGTCAATTCCTATATGAAGCAAGAGATCTAGCTAAAGCAGCCTTAAGTGTGTCTGGTGAGATCAGTGCTACAAGCCCTGGTTCTTTCTTAGATGGTATTATGGCTAGATATACTAATATAGCTAGGTTAAGAAAGGAGACTAGTTTAGCATTCTCTACTAGATTTAAAAACTTTGGAACTGGATCATTAAGTAAAGAAGATATCATGACTAGAGCTTCAGATTCTGTAGCTAATGAAGTAGCTGAATTTAAAAAGTTACTTCAAGGTGATATAGATAATGATATGCTAGAAACCTTTTTACATTTTACAGCTACTAGTAACGGTAGTAAGCAGTCAGCACTTGATATGCATACGTTCTTTAGTCGTAAATTAAAAGGATATAAGAATCAAGATCAATTCCAAAGAGGTGCTATTGTCAACGAAGCAATGACAATGGGTTTTAACTCTATTTTATCTGGTCCTAAAACACCAGTTAGAGCTTTATTTGGTACTGGTTTAGGTACTGCTATGCGTCCTGTAGCTACTATGATAGGAGCTGTAGGTGATACAAATGGTCAAGTATTCAGAGGTGCTATGGCATCCGTCAGTGGAATGATTGATTCTACAAGAGAATCTTGGCAGAAAGCAGCTGCTGATTGGAATTCATACTTATCTTCAGAAGAAGGATTCAGAGGATATACTATTAATACTAAAGATGCTGAATTCAATTCCATGATGTCATACTTTGATCAGTATGGTACTGTTGGAGAAAAAGCTATGGCTCAAGTAGCTAGTAGCTTGAGGTATGTTAATAAACTTCCATTCCTAAATTACGGTCCTAGAGTCATGAAATCTATGGACGTATTCTTTACACAGATGATAGGAAGAGGTAGGCAACGTCAAATAGCTTTTGATCATGTTTACAACCTCAGACGTAATGAAGGTCAACCTGTGGAAAACATAGGGGAAATGGTTAAAGCTGTTGAAAAGGATTTTGAAGGAAGAGTGTTTTCAGCTGATGGTCAAGTTACAGATGAAATGGCTAAATACGCAGCAGATGAAGCTAAGTTAACTAAAGAATTAACTGGTTTTGCTAAGGATTTAGATCAAGCATTTGACCGTATGCCATTCCTTAGACCATTCTTTTTGTTTGCTAGAACAGGTGTAAACGCTTTAGAAATGACTTCTAAGTATACTCCTGGTTTAAATCTAGTCATCAAAGAACATGCTGATATCATGTCAAAGAATTTTGATGATCCTGAGTTACTTAGATATGGTATTAAAACTGCAGAAGACTTAGAAATTGCTAGAGCTACTATGAGAGGTAGATGGGCCATTGGATATGGTGTAACATCTACAGCTACTATGATGGCTTTAAACGGTAACCTTACTGGTAATGGACCTCCTGATAGACAGTTACGAGATGCTTGGCAACAATCAGGTAAGTGGCAACCTAGATCTATTAAGATTGGAGATTCTTACGTTAGTTATGAATCATTAGAACCATTTAATATGTTCTTAAGTTTTGCAGCTGATGTGGTAGATGCTCAAAAAGTAATGGGAAATGACTGGGCTGGTAATGAGTTCGGTAAACTTGCATACATGATGAGTGCTAATGTTACTAACAAATCTTTCTTATCAGGTTTATTACAACTACAAGACTTATTAACTTCTCAAGGTGGTGATGCTTCTAGAGTAGCAGCTAACTTTGTAAACAACCAATTCCCACTAGGTGGTTTAAGAAATGAAATAGGTAAAGTCCTATCCCCTGGTATGAGGGAATTAGAGTCTGGATTCTGGCAAAGTATAGGTAATAGAAACCTATGGGCTGATGTAGGAGGTGGTACTAAAAATTTACCATATCGTTATGATATTTTAAATGGTGAAGTACTAAGAGATTGGGAACCAATGACTAGATTCATTAACGCCTTATTACCATTCAATTTGAATATAGGTGCTAGTAATGAAACTAGAGAATGGTTAATGCGAAGTGGTCTTAATCTAAAACAAACATTTAACACTGGTACAGGTGGTGTAAGTTTAGATGGAAGACCTGATTTAAAATCTAAATTTAACTTCTATCTAGGTCAACAAGGAATAGAGCAACAATTAGCTGACGTCTTAGAAGATCCAGTTATTAGAGCTTCTATTATTGAATTAGAACGTCATCCTGAGAAAGATTTTGAAGCTAAATATACTGAACATGGTCAAGTCATTATGCCTATATTTAGAGAAGCAAAACGTAAAGCTTGGGAACTATTATTAGAAGATCCTGAACTAGGTCGTGATGCTAAGATTCTAACTGAATCTCATAGATTAGGTAGACTACAGAATGAGTATAGACAACAAGGAGATTCACAATTTGTAAGTGATATAGATAAACAAATTGAACAAATGTTATCCATCCCACGGTAAACTTATAACACAAATAAATGGCTGTTACACAAAATGAATATACAGGGAATGGGTCAGCAACAACCTATTCATTTACATTTCCATATTTACAAACTACTGACGTCAAGGTAAAACTAGACGGAGTAACTCAAGCTACAACCGCATATACTTTCCCAACAGCTACAACTGTTCAAATGAACTCAGCACCTGGCAGTAATGTTAAGGTGTTGATTTATAGGGATACTGGGAACGATAATAAAAAAGCAACCTTCTACCCAGGTTCTGCTATTAAAGCTGAGGATTTGAATGATGACTTCGATCAAGTCCTATACACAGCTCAAGAGATTGATAACTATGCTATGACCACTCTTGGTGATTCCGCCATGATTGGTAACCTTCAAATGGGTGAAAACCAACTTGTATTTGAAGGTGATACAGCAGACGCACATGAAACTAGTATTGGAGTAATAGATCCTACAGCTGATAGGACAATTAATTTCCCTGATGTTTCAGGTAATGTCGTAGTAACTGGAAAAGCAGATCAGATTACATCAACTGAATTAGCACCTAACTCCGTTGATTCATCTGAATTAGTAGATGGATCTATTGATACTTCTCATATAGCTGATTTACAAGTTACCACTGCTAAGATAGCAGCTGACGCAGTTACTGGAGCTAAGATAGCAGATGATCAAATCAACTCAGAACATTATGTTGCCGGTTCGATTGATACAGAACATATAGCTGACGATCAAGTTACTTCAGCTAAGATTGCAGCAAATGCAGTTACTACAAATCAAATAATAGATGATGCAGTTACAGCTGATAAATTAGCATCTAACTCTGTTGTGTCTGCTAGTATAGTAGATGGAACAATTGTAACTGGTGATTTAGCAAATAGTGCTGTAACTCAAGCTAAGATAGCAGATAATGCTATTACTACTGCTAAACTAAATACAGATAGTGTAGGTGCTGCTCAGATTATACAAAATGCTGTAGGAACTTCTGAGATTGCTCCTAGTGCAGTAACTACAACTGAATTAGCAAATGACGCTGTAACAACCGCAAAGATAGCCGATTCTGAACTTAAAACACTTGCTGGTATGCAAGGAGGTACTGCATCTATTTTAGCAAGTGGTACTGCTCTTGCTGCGACAACTACCGAAATTAACTCGATATGTGACGGTAAAACTGTACAAACTACTATATCAGATACTGATGCCTCCTACCCTACAAGTGGAGCTGTTGTTGATTATGTTGCTGCTCAGATTGCCCCTTTAGGTGGTCTAGAAGTAATAGGAGATGAAGATAGCTTTCCAAGTCAACCTGCCTCTGGTGTCGTAATAAGTATTGCAGATGCTGGTGGTATTGTTGTTAATGGTAGTGGTGTATCTACAACTGCTAGAACCTCTGGTAATGGATCAGATAACGTAACTATTAATGGATTCCCTTCGACTCTATATAATACTACGTTAACAGATAACATGGGCTTATTAGTAAGCTCTACTGGATCAAGTAATACTTATACCTACCATAAACTATTAGGTAAAGAATCAGATATCAAAACATTATCTGATGATATAAATGACTTTAATGCTAGATATAGAATAGCTTCTTCTGCACCTTCATCTAACAATGATGATGGAGACTTGTATTTTGATACAACAGCTAAGAAGATGAAGGTCTATAATGGTTCTACTTCTCAATGGGATGATGTAGCTCAATCTTCTTCATCACATATAGTAACCCTATCTGAATCCTTTAATGGAAGTCTTACAGACTTTACTATGTCTACTGCAGCTACAGATGCTCAGTCAACTATAGTCAGTATAAATGGTGTTATACAGAAACCTAATTCTGGTACAAGTACACCTGCTGAAGGTTTTGCTATTAGTGGTAATACACTTAAGTTATCTAATGCACCTGCTACAGGCTCTACATACTTTGTAGTTGTCTTAGGAGATACAGTTTCAATTGGTACTCCAAGTGATAATACAGTAGCTACAGCTAAGATACAGAACTTAGCAGTTACTACAGATAAAATTGCAGCTGATGCAGTTACTGCAGCTAAGATTGCAGACGATGCAGTTGGTGCTGAACATATAGAAGTATTAGATGCTAATCTACAACTTGCAGATAGTGTAAAGATACAAGTTGGTACAGGTAATGATCTAGAGCTATATCATGATGGCGATTCTAGTTATATAAATCATATCACTTCAGGTACAGATTTTGTTATAGACGCTAAAAGCCCTGGTGATGACTTAATTCTTAGAGCTGCTGATGATGTAAATATAAGAGTTCAAGGTAACGAGACTGCAATTAATTGTATCGGTGATGGAGCCGTAGAATTATATTATGACGATAGTAAGAAATTTGAAACGTTAACTGGTGGTGCTTCAGTAACAGGGGCATTGGATTGTGATAGTTTTGATTGTTCAGGTAGCTTAAATGTATCTGGTAATGCGACTTTCCACGGTAATTTAGATCTACATGATAATGACTTATTAAGGATTGGAGCTGGTGATGATCTCCAGATCTACCATAATGGATCTCACTCTTACCTTGATAATAATACTGGTTCTTTAATTATAAGAACTAATGTAGCTGCTGATGTTGGTGGTGATATTTTCATAAAACCACATGATAACGAAAACGGTATTAATATCATACATGATGGAGCCGTAGAACTCTATTATGACGGGACTAAGCAGGTAGAGACAACCGCAAATGGATTAACTATTCATGATTATGAGTTAAAAGTCCAAGCTCCAGCAGGATCTTCAGCTCAACTATATTTGTATGGGGATAACGGTAATGATAATAATGATTTATGGTATATGTCAGCAGGTAATGGCGAATTTTATCTAAATTATTATGTAGGCTCTGGTACGTGGGAAAAAAGTATTGCATGTAATTCAGACGGAGGCGTAGAACTCTATTACGACAACGCTCTTAAATTACATACACATGCCGACGGCGTTAAACTTAACGATAATACTTATTTACCTGATAATAAGCAGTTAAGGTTTGGTGGTGACAGTGATTTTCGAATATTCCATACAGGCGGTGCTCATAATTACATTTCAAGTCATACTAATAACATTTATATTCAAACACCAAACACTGTAGAGATAGGTAGTACAGATACAAGTGGTAGTAATGTAGAAACAAGTGCAAAATTTATCCGAAACGGAAGCGTAGAACTTTATTACAACGATACTAAAGTTATTGAAGCTGGACCAAATGCAAGCAATGCGAGAGTTCATGGCTGGTTAGAGGCTTTTTGGGATATGGGGGATGCAGGATATATTTATGACGGTACTAATTACCCTTTCCATAAATTACAATCAAGCGTAAACTCTTGGGCTGTTGTCGTTGATAACTCGCATGATTCAGAACCTTATGGAGTCTTTGTTAAATTTACTGATGTTTCGCCTGACGACAATACCAGTATGTTTTATGCAGGTGTTGATGGAGCAGGATATAAATATAAAGTTTTTGCTGATGGAGACGTATGGACTTCAGATGCAGGTACCTTAACTTCTGACGCAACACTTAAAGAAAATATCACTGATGCTACTTCTAAGTTAGAAGATCTTAAGAAGTTAAAAGTTAGAAACTTTAACTGGAAAGCTAGTTTCCATCCTGAGAAATCTAAAACAAAACAAATTGGATTTATAGCTCAAGAAGTAGAAGAAGTATTTCCTGGTTTAGTTACTGAACATGATATATCTCCTGATGGTTTAGAGAAAGATCATACTCCAATAATGAAGAAGTCGATTAAGGCAGCTTGGGATCCAATCATTATTAAAGCAATGCAGGAATTAATAACAAAAGTAGAAACACTAGAAACAAAAGTAGCCGCATTGGAGGCTAAATAACTATGGCATTAACAAAAATAGATGACAGAGGATTGACGACTCCAATCGACCTCTTAGACAGCGAAAAGATTAGGTTTGGTACTGGTAATGATTTAGAAGTTTATACAGATGGATCTAATTCATACATTAGTCATAACGGAGACGGTAATTTAAGAATATACTCTGGTAGTGCTGAAAGTATTAGATGTACTGAAGATGGATCTACTCATCTTTTCCATAATGGAACAGAGATGAT
>VTLG01011539.1_pt1 | contig 18644 bp, 29 predicted proteins | sample 4694571 | NCBI WGS metagenome assembly VTLG01 (sample SAMN12604809, study PRJNA352737) | marine metagenome | biome: ENVO:00000447; feature: ENVO:00000209|ENVO:00000569|ENVO:01000036; material: ENVO:00002151; isolation source: viral sequences binned using virsorter ...
AGATGCATTTAAATCAATAATTGCCTCTCCGTCTATCCTTAATGTGCCGTCTGTAGATTGTTGAATAAAAGAAGCTGCATCTCCAAATGTTAATTTGTTTGTGCTATTTAATGTAAGTCCCGTTCCATCTGTATGAGTAAGACTTGTGTCTCCATCTGCACCAAATTTAAGGACAGAGCTATCAGTAGTTAGGTTAACATCATTACCTACAGATAAATCACCCTCATGTGTCAATCGCATTTTTTCGGTGGCTGCCTCTGAACTTCCTAACTTAAAAACTAAATCAGTTTGATTGTTGTCTGCTGCAAAGGTTGCATCTGCTTCAGCGACAATAGAAGCTGCTGTTGTAATCGCATCTGTTCCGCCTGCTTCATCTGGTGCAGAAAACTCTATAGCACCAACAACATCTCCGTCAGCTACTGTAGTATCACTAGTTTGTAATTTTAAAATAGCACCATCAGCAGTTTTAATTACAACATCATCTCCAAAACTTTTATTTGTTAATGTGTCTGTAGATACAAGAGAAACAAGAGTTGAACTTGAGCCTGCGGGTAATAACATAGTATTAGTAACTGCGGCACTGTGAGGTTGAGATGCTAGAGTTTGTCCATGACTGTTACTTTCACAATTAAAAACTACTCTACCAGAGTTTGTATTTCCTCTTACAACAACTGTTCCTGTGCCATTTGGAGCTAAATCAATAGTAGCATTAGATGTTGTTACTATATCTTGACCATTCATATCTAAGTCGCCGCCTAACTGCGGAGAAGTATCTTCTACAATATTAGATAAACCAGTTGATGTAGCTAATCCCGCAACCAATGTAGCTCTAGTTATTTTTTTAAGTCCACCACCAGATGTGTCTACTGCTAGTAAAACATCATCAGTAGCTACTGTAGATATTTCTGCTAAACCTCCAACAGCAGTAGAGTTAAAATTTGTACCATCTGCTACAAGTATATTGCCTGCTGTATTTGTTCCCATTACAATATCATCACCAGTAACTGTTAAATCACCAGTAACTACAACATCACCACTAAAAGTAGCTTTACCATTCAAAGCCATATCTATGTCCAATGCTGTTATTCCACTAGACCCGTCTGTTCCTTTTATTTTAAAATTTTTATCTGCCGTACTAACTGTCAACTCAACGTCAGAGCTATTATTTGCAATATCTAATATTGAAGTCCCATTATCTTTTATAGTTACGTTAGCGCCGTCTGCATCTATAACAATATCTCCAGCCGAATCTATTGTCATGTCTCCAGAAGATAATGCTATAGTGGTTCCATCAATATTAAAATTATCTATATCTATACCAGCATCTGCGGTAATTTTACCACTAACTTCCATTTCACCACTAGCATTTAAAAATACAGACTTGTCTGCTGGATAAGTACAGAAAATTGTTCTTGCAGATCCCGAACCCCAATTAACAGCAGAGTCGCTATTTGATGATTGTAATATTGTAGTTCTAGCTAATGTAGTGCCAGACAATGTGTATGTTCCAATACCTATCTCAAAATCAGTCCCATCTGTACAACAATAATAAGTTGTGTTTCCATTACCTATCGTTGAAAAAGCCTCAAACCCAGTTTCTGCACCAGCTAATGTATAAGTACCTGTTCCAGAAGTTGATGTTGTTTCTTTTATTCTGTCTTTTAAAACTAATGCCATATTACCCTCTACGCTCTAGCTCTTTTTGGTAAGCCTTCTGAATAAGAATCTGCATTTTCTCTAGCTTCAGCTAAATCTTTTAACATTCCTAATTGTTCCAAAAATCTTTTATCATATGATTGCAAAACATCAGGCTCTCCCTTCATAAAAGTATATGCCTCCACCAAAGAGCCATACAACAAAGCATATGGAGCATTTGTGCTTAACCAAGTAGTACCAGCATCAGATCCAGCTGTTAAACTTGCAGGCCTATAATAATAATGTAATTCAACAGTATATGCACTATTTGGCGTAGGAGCTAAAATAAAATGATCTATATCAAATCTTGCATAATATCTTGGTAACCCAGTAGAAGAAGATCCGTCATACCCCTCTTGTAAAAAGTTTACATCTTTTTGCAAAAGAAAAGACTCACTACCAGCTGTGGTTATTTGTAAAGAAAAAGATGCTAAATAATCACTAGGCACAGATAAAAACTTATCTGACGTAGTTACAGTGCTTGTTACATTTTTTCTAAAATAGTCTAAATCTACTGTTTTAAATATTCTTTCTTCAGAAGCTTTTATAAAATCGTTTAAATGATTAACAAATGTTGTCTCTGCATTATCTGTGTAATCTTGTATTGCTGTTTTTAATGTAGCAAAAGTAAAACTCATTTAAGCCTCCAATGTTACCGGTCCTGATGAAGCAAAGTCCCCACCACCTGTTACTGAACCTGATGTTGATGAAGCTGATACTGTAAAAGTATAAGAATCATCATTTACTTTAGTTATAACATATCCTTCTGCCAATTGTAAGACAGTTGCTGTTATTCCATCAAACCCAACACAATTTCTAAATCTAACTCTATCAGAAGTTGACCTACCATGACTTTTGTGTGCTACAGTTATTACTGTGCTACCAGAACTTGCTGCTGCTGTAGTGAAGGGATCTTTAGGTAGCAAAACCTCTGCGGCAGGCTCAACCCTGTCAACTCTTGCATCTCTAACAGACTGTGGATCGTCAAATTTTATTCTGCCAACAAAATTCTGCGGATGATCTGGATCAACTACATCCATGCCAACACGCAGTCCTGTTTTACTTCCATTTCTGTATTCAAACACTAATTCTCTTAAAGGGTATCTAAATCCTGTTTTATCACATATTCCGTATGCATGTTTACCACTTGAATAAGACATTATTTTTCTTTCTTTGTTTTATAAAAATACTCTTCGCTATCACCAAATCTATCAAGTTTTCCTTCATTTTCAACTTGATAATACTCTGTACTAACTAAAAAATCAGGAGTTAATGGCTTATCTGGAGTAAGACTATTATCATATATTCTAGTTCTATTATTGGGATACAAACAATATTGACCATTTTCTAATTCTAATAAATTATGAGATTTATGCTCTGCTGGTGTTTCGCTTGTACTAAAGTCAACTGTATCTATATCGCCATGATAATTATCTAAAGTTGCTATATAGCTACCTTTAATTTTTCCTGCATCTCTAGTATAAACTTCGTATGTCATAGACCCTATAAACTGTTTTTGTATACAAGTTACATTATAGTCCATGCAATTCCAAAACTGCAAGTTATATAAATCTAAATCAGGTGAAGGCTTTTCAGGACTTGATGTAAATGCACTTATAGGCAGTTTATCAAATAAAGCTCCATACTCTGGAAGATATGTTTCAAAATAAAAAGCTCTACCCGGTAGTGATTTGCAAGACACCCAAACACCTTTTACAAATTCACCATGACCATCTTGATGGTCTCTTAAGTATTCTTTTCTAACCCATATTTGAATAGCAGGAAGATTACAAATTAGCTTTGGCATAAGTTAATGTTAACTTTTACATTACTCTAAAGTTTAGACCTCTTGAAGCCATTCCGCCACCACGCATCTTCATAATCTTACCACCTTTTTTCATATAACCCATTTTGTTACGAACTGGAGTAGGTAAACTTCTCAATCCTTTACCTTCTTTTCCTTCTGGGGCTGTTTTTAAACCCTTTGATCTTTGAGCAGGGCCTTTAGGCTGCAAACCCTTTGATTTTTTACCATTTTTATTTTTTGGAACTATTTCTAACGGCATTTTATTCTCCTATTTAAACAAGCCACCTAAAAAACCACTACGAGATCCTCTTCTTGATTTAGTCGGCATTTTCTTTTGTGCTATTTGAGCTGGTGTCAGCTTCTTTTTGATTGTTTGTTTTTTGGTTGCTACTTTCCTTTTAGTTCCCATTTTAACAGGCGCTAGAACTTTCTTTTTAACAGGGTCTTTTACCCTTTTAGAAGGCGCATTAGGATCAATTGGTTGATCTGAAACTCTCCTTTTAGCTTTTGTTCTAAATAATTTTTTGGCAGGCTTCTTCTTCATTGCCATAGCAGCCATGCTTTTTTTAGTTTGACCTGCGTATGGGTTTACTTTTCTAGCACTTCCCATTCCGGGTTTTGGTATACCTATATTTAAGGATTTACCTGCCCTTATTTTATTTGGATCTGCAATATTGTTTATTTTTTGCAAAGTTTTAACAGTTGTATTGTATTTCTTTGCTATTTGTGAAAGTGTATCGCCACTTTTTATTTTATAAGTTGCCATAGTTTAACTCCCGTAAAATGTATTATAAGGCACAAATCTAGCAGAGGCACTTTCTGTATCTTCTCCTGCTGCTAATTCAAACTGAAACTCATACTCTTGTTTCAGCGGTGCAACTCTCGTTGCAACTTCTGGTTTTTTCATAGCTATGTAATAAGCCAACCCAGAAACTAAACAAGGAACAAACCTTGGAGGAATAAAAGAGGTTGTAGTTCCTTCTATATTAGCTGATACACCATCTATGCCAACAACTCTAAAAAAAGATAGAGTATAAGTTTCTGCACTGTCTGGCACAGGGTATAGTGTTGCTGTAACACTACCAGCTAATCTTTGTATAAATATCTGGGAGGGCTTTCCTTGTGTGTTTTTTGATGATATTTTTGCAAATGTCGAAACACTAATTCTTGCTAAATTAGTATCAGCCTGACTTGTGCCAGTTCCTGTTCTAATTGTATGTTCTAATAAATCTACAGTATCTGTAGGCAAGGTATAGGTTGCCGTACCAGCTGTTATTGATAAAGTACCGGCAGCTATAGTCCAAAGATTTAAACCTCTATTTTGCCACTCCATAGTTAATATATTAAAGCTTCTTCTAGCATCTCTAATATCACTACCAGTTCTTAATTCTAAACCAGCTCTAGCAAATGCCTCCTCAAATATATCAGGTATATCAGGTACTACTACTGCCATTATTTTAACTTTCTCATTAAATTATGCATAACTTCTAAATCTTTTCGTTTTTCTTGCCACCTTCTTGGGTTGTTTAGCAACTTGTTTACCTTTTCTAGTTGCTTTTCGTTTAGCAGCCGTAGAGGCCGCGTATTCTTTGGTAGAAAGAGCCTTAATTGCTTTTTCAGGTAGATAACGCTCACCAGTAGCTTTTGGCCCTTGTGTACTAGGTTTACCGCTTTTAGTACGCCATTTTTGTCTACCCCAAGCCTTTAAACTCCTTTGTGTTTTCTTTAAAGCCATTTATTTACCATTTTTATTCATAAATGCAGAGGCACCCATGTATGCACCAACAATACCAGCACCAGAGATATAAAACAAGTTAGAAATATCTGCCAATGCTTTAACTCTCTCAATATCAACAAAAAACATTGCAACAGTAAAAGCGCCCATTGCAATCAAACTTGCAGTAGCCATACGTCTTTGCGCTCTTTGTTTACGAAGATCATTTTCTAGTTTTTTTATCTCCGCAACATGAGCTAATTCCTCATCACTAACTACACCATCGCCATCTTCATCATACTCTTCATAAATAGAAGATTTTTGTAATTTTTTTTGTGTCATCTTAAAATCTCATTTAATCCAAAAACCTCAAGTAACATGAAAGTGAGTAACAATAATAACACACCACCTGCTATAAGTTTACCAGAAAAATTTGTTGATCCTATTCTAATTGCTATAAATTCATTGCCTAATATTCTTAATATTAATTCAAAACTATTTTCGCCAACTTTAACATCAACTGATTTTTTTTTATCTTCTGTCATTTTTTCATCTGCTGTCTTAAACTGTCTAATACGTCATCAATACTAGGTTCTTTTGAATTTGGATTATGCAAACACTTATAAGAGCGAGGGCATCCAACAAAAGTATCTGTAAATTCTAATTCGTATGTTCTGTTTGCCCCCTCATATATACAAGCCATTCTACCTTTATATGTCTTTTGCGTTTTTAACCTGCATGTGACATACGTTTTTTTGTTTTTTCTATTTTCTTTTTGCTGCCAAGACCAGCTTGGTTTCTTTTTATATTTGTACTCTTTACCACTTGAGTTAAGTGGGGCTGAATATAAGATAAATAAAAATGCAATAACATAACTACCAACCATATTTATTTTTTAACAAAAACAATATAAATATAATAAAACCTAATATAGTTGCACATAATATTACTATGCCTATGACATTAATAATTTGCTCTTTTAATTGCTGTCTTTCATATATTGCTTTTTGTCTATCTTTCCTAATCTGGCCCTCCATCTGAAGTAACTCAGCATATGCGGTTGGACCAAAAGTATAATTTAAAAATGTTTTTAATTCTTGTCTTTGTTGAGCTAACTTTTTTTTTGCAGCAAAAGCCTCTAAAGCTGTTTGCTCAATAGAACTAGCATACATAAGTTTTTTAAATAAAGGCGGATTCTTGGCTTGTTTTTCTGCGTTATCCACATCTGATACAGCACCCATCCAACGCCCAAGGTCTCCAGCCATAGATTCAACATCTTTCCCAAGTTGAAACCCAGCCTTAATTGTTTCAAATGCTTTACTGGCTATACCAACAGCCGCTGTTATAGTTAAAGGGTCCATTAAAATATTCCTTTAAATTTTTGTGGTTTAGCAATCTTTGACCATTTAACTGCTCTGCCTCTTACAATTTTCCTTGGTATTTTACTTATCTTTTCTTTAACAAGTTTTCTTCTGATAGCTTGAAGTCTATTTACCATTATTACTTATAGCCACCACCAGCTTTTTTATAAGCTTTTGCCATCATTTGTGCTTTTCTAGCTGACCACTGACCGGGTCTACCACCCTTACCACCAGCTTTAATTCTGTTAAATATACTTTTTCTTAATCCGGGTTTGGTATAATTACCAGCTTCGTTAACTCTACTTTTTGCTTTACCACCCTTCTTCATTTTTAATATGCCGCCTTTTTTAACTTCTATTTCATTTTCTTTAAGCGCTCTCCCATATCTACTTTTTTGCATATCTTCTTTATCATATCTTTTCATCATAGCATCGTAACTTTCTTCAGAAGATACATTTGGATCCGCTAGATTTCTAATTTTAGCTTTATAGTCTTTTGGTGGTTTTATAATTTTTCCTGTGTAACTTTTTGTTTTACCACCCTCTTTCATTCTAGTGGCTTTTTCGGTAAATTGATTAAATACGTCACCAGCACCATATTTTCTTTTTGCTATAGGATCTCCTGCGGCAACTCTCGCAGCTCTTCTTGGTGCTGTTTTTGTTGTAAACTCATATCCTTTTTTTATCTTGTCTACTAGATCTTCACCTTTTTTCTTATTAGTTCTACCTGTTTTAATTTGATATGCTAAAGATGCTTTATATTTATCTCTCTGTTTTGGGGTAATTTTTTTCTTTACTTTACCACCCTTTTTCATTCTGTCTATTGTAGGACTTCTTCCAAAAGGCACTCTGGTACCTTCTATAAATGCAGATGGATTTGATCCTCTAGTAATACCTTTATCAAATCTTAAAGAATCATCCATTGGCACGGCAGGTATTTTTTTTACTTTTATTTTTTTACCTTTCTTCATTTTTTTTACATAACCACCGGATTTCATACCAGAGCCATCATCTATATTTTTAGCAGTCCTTAATATCTGCAAATCACCTGCATCTGTTCCTGAAGATACAAATCCACCAGATTTAAGTCTTTTTATTTTTACGTTTAGTTTTTTTTGCATTACGCTTTCCTATTAATTTTTTTAGCCTTTTTAGTCCTTGCAAAAGAACGGTTTTTATTTTTTGTAGAAATCCCAAGATTTTTTCTTTTATTGTCTTTAGGATTCCCATTCCTATGAGTGACATCTTTACCATCTCCTTTTTTTACTTTATTAGCCTTTAACAGCTTTGCTCTGGCGGAGTTTCTGCTTGCTCTTCGCTTTTTTTGCTCTGAACTGCTGTGGTAGTTTTTGTATTCTTTTTTATAGTTTCGCATGGTTCCATTATAATATTACAAACAGGGCATGTATAGTAGCTTATGATGTGTTCTCCATGAAAAGGTATTTGATGTTCATCCTTTACAAGAGTCATATTAACTTTACACCTTAAACAAAGTTCCATTAAATAGCTCTTGTTTTCCCTTTTGTAGCTATTCCATCAATAGATTTCTTTCTTTTTACCTGTCCACCCATTTTCATTCTTGGCATTTGAGGCATTTCCATATTAGATTGACGAGCTTTTCTTTTGTTTCTTTGATCCATTGCATATGCCCCTATAGGACTTAAACCGGGACCTAATTTACCTAGTTGAGATGCAATGTTAGAATATGGTCCTTTGCCTTTCATTATTCCATAGACAGGACTTAATTGCTCTAATATACCTCCTATATTTTTCTTTTTAAGAGGTTTCTGTCTAATGTTTTTCATACCCAGTAGCTTTTGTCCTATCTTGGATATTGATTTCTTTGTGGATATTTTTCCTCCACCTTTTGTTTTATATTTTGGCATTTTATTACCTTTTAATTGAGTTTTCATTGTGGTACGACTAATCAACACTTCCACCTTCGTCTTGCTTGTCGTAATCTACTGTTAGGATTTTTGGCTGCTTTAGGAAATTTTTTCATTTGTCCAGCACTTCTAGCACAAAAAGACTTTCTCCTTTTAGCTGCTTTACTACCGGGCTTTACTTTGCCAGTAACAGCTGTCTTTAATTTACTTCCGGGATTGTCTCTTCTATATTTAGCCACACCTTTAGCAGTCATACCCGCACCAGCTTTAGTGGGGCGTTTATGACCGCCTTTAATAGTGTGGCCTTTCATAGTACCTCTTTTTTTTGTACTAGGCATAGAAAAAGGTCATCATATCAATGGTTCCAATAGTATACTTAACTGTCATACCACTCTCAAACAAAACACCATCCTCTGGTATTGTTCTGTCTACAGTGCTATTATCAGTTCCTATAGTCCTTGATTTGAATAATGTGGTGCCAGATTCTGGCGTTCCATCTATAAATTCAATTACACCAGCTGTTCCACCAGATACAATTGAAAAACCTTTTAACCTTACTCTGCCTTCAAATACAGCTTGAGCCGCTGAATCTTCAGCTCCAACTGTAATATTAGCAGCAAATTGAGCTGAACTTGTTACAGATGTAACGGTTTTAAAATACTTGGCTCCTGAAACTTTTTCTGCTGAACCCGTAGATGTGATGACTTCAGTTAAAGCATCACCAAAAACATCTGTCCCTACTATAGTATTTGTTTTCTCATTATCACCAGTACCAGCTGTTGTAACGCTTAATATTCTTGCGCCACCAGATGCAAAAGATGCATTTGCAATAGTTGCTGCTGTATTAGGCCTAGCTGCTGTTACAATAAAGTCAGCATCTGCTGCGACTTCATCGCTAATTGTTATAGCCCTTACGTCTGAACGACCCGCCATTTTAATCTCCTATCTATTAATTAAAGCCTCTCAAATGAGCTGCCCGGAGTACGAGTAACTGTAATATCTTTTAAAAAGATTTCATCAGTTGCTGTTCCATTTTTAAGAATAGCGAGATATGGCACAAGTACATCACCATCATCAAATGTAAATGCAGCTGTTGTTGCCGGTGCAGCTAATGTTCCTGCTCCCGCTACTGCGTTCACTACTAACTCATAGGTAACTACACCAGCGCTAGATAAATTAACTTTTAATCTTAAGTTTTGATCATCTACTGGTACTGAAGCACCACAGTCTGTTGAAGTTGATGTTCCTGAATTATTTAGATCTGTTTGAATCTCAATGTTAGTGTCGCCCTGCGCTCCAAACGCTACAATATCAGTGTATACTAAATCTCCTGCTGATGCGGCAGCAATGGCAGCATTTAAACCAGTTTGAAACTCTTCAGTTTTTCTAAATCCAACTACTATGCAGTCGAAGTCTGTATAGTCTGCTGCTTGAAAAGTAGCATCAATAGAACCAGAATGTGTTCCTACAGTAAATGTATGAGGGCCTGTGCCTTGAGCATTACCACCACATATCATTTGCAATCCGACATTATCAGCGGTTTCTCCATCCATAGCAAGATTTAAACCTGCATGGGTTGTTGCTGTATCAGTTGCTGGTACTGTTCCGTCTAACATAGGGGCAGTTCCTGCTGCTGTAAATGCGCCTACTGCAACACATGATGCAGGGTACATTTGACCTTCTGGACCCATAAATATCATACCAAACTTATCGCCATCAGCTAAAACGCCAATAGCACTATTTGCCATTAATGTTGTTATTGGAGGTGGGCAAGTAATGTAATTATATTGAAATACAGTAGTAGAGCTTACTGCTGTAACTTGTCCTGTTGAACTTACTGAAAAGTTTTCTGTAACTGCTCCAGTAGTTGTATTTTTGGTGATTTGTTTGAAACCACCTTCGGATCTAACTGGACCCGAAAAAGTTGTATTAGCCATGTCAATCTCCCTTGTCTTGGCAAGTGTCTGCTTTCGCAGTCAAGGTTAAAAAAAGGGGAGGGTGAAGCTCCCCTTTTACTTTACGCTCCCGGAGAACCGTACATTCCGAGAGGATCTGATACACCAAATGAGTATCTCTCACGAGCTTTGTATCTTACATTGCCTGTGTTGAAATCCCCATCCATTGATGTAGACATTGGGGTTCTTACAAACATCTTCATTCCATTTGGAACATCAGTTGTTAAGAAGAAAGCATCTGTATCTGTTAGATAATGATTAACAGCAAAACCTTCTGGTATTGAACCATTAGTTCTTAATGCATTTGTATCATTATCAGCAGTTCCAGTTCTTAATTCTGTCTGTAAAAGCCTTGTTGCCACAAACATCAATGCTGGTGGAATAATTAACTTTCTTGGTCTTGCTGCAATTAATAAGCCTCTTTCGTCAACGAAAGCTGCAATATCAATAACTGCTTGCTCAAGAGAAGTTTCATTTAAATCAGCATTTGTTGTAAGTCTATTCTTTTGAGAACCACCCGCTACTGTTGGGTGAGCTGTATTAAATAGAGTTACACCATCTCCACTAGTAAAGGTATCAAAACCTGTATTTAGTATTGATGCAGCCTTTGTCTGCTTTGTATAAGCCATAGCTCTTGCTAATGCTTTTGTATAACGAGCAGAAAGAGAATCGTAAAGATTATCTTCCATTGCTTCTTCTGTTATTGAAAAGCCCATAGCAACAGTCTCATGATTATACCTTGCAGTAAAAGACTCTTGTGCTGTGTCATATGTTATTGCCGCACCTTCCTGCTTAACAGGCGCTGCGCCAAAACCAGATAACTTCACTTCTTCTTCAAAGCTACGCTCTGAATTTTCAACTTCGTATATCTGTGTATGTTCATCTTCGTACTTTTCGTACTCAAGACCGAATAGAGCATTTAAGCCCGGTAGCAACTCTTTAAGGAGTTGCGCTCTTGAAATAGCCATATCTAGTTCTCCTTATTAAGCTGCTGATGGAGCATTACCAGAAACAACACCAATACCAAGTTGATGACCTGTGTTAAACTTACAAATCATAATTGGAAAGTCTGTTCCTTTTTCATCACCATCAAATCCGCCTTTAAAATCTACAATACGAATTGGTAGTGCTGCTGTGGTAGCTGCTGTACTAATATCAAGAGAAACTCTAGAAATGCTTAAAGTAGCACTTGAGGTTCCTTGAACTAAAGCTGCGTTTGCTGCTATATCATCGTCATTGACAGAGCCATCTGCTTGTATTTCAAACAAAACATTTGGATCATCACATACATAGGCCATTCCGCCTGTGTGTGCTGCTCCAGACCACTGCTGACTAAAAGTTAATTGACTAGTGCTGACATCTGTGTATCTGCACCCTAAAAATATACCAATAGGAGTAGCAGAAGTAGTTCCTGTATCCTTTTGTATAGTAGTAGTTGTTCCGGCATCAGTTAATTTAACTATATCACCGAAACATATCCTTGTGGATTCTGTTGACAGAATAGGATACTGACGAAAAGAACCATTGTAAGTTCCGCCTAGATTCCCGACTGGTCTTAATCCGAAAGGAGCTGCTGTTGCTGACATTTACTGTCTCCCTTAAATTAAAAGTTAAAAAATCATGATGTGCGTGTGCTTTTCTCTGGTTTGAGAACTGGCATACGGGGATCGGATTCCTTTAGATATGTATTGTCAACAGCATGCATTTGTGATTCTGCCTGCTCTTTATGATACTCTCTTCTGGCTTCCATGTTTTCTTTGGAGTTCCTGCAAAGTAACAGTCCTCCAACCTCTACGTTACCTTTGAATTTGGAGTCTACATCTGACATTATTTTAAGTTCAGGATGATCTTCAGCTTTCACTGGTTCCCAGCCTTCTCTCATTTTAGAAGAAACATTTGTCATATCTGCCTGACCTAAAGATGCTGTGCGAATCCAACGGAACTCTACTCCGTCTATTGGATCAGGATCAGGAAGAGCTGATGGTCTTTTCCAAGTAGTCTTTCTTTGTTCAGTCTCTCTTGTTTTAGACTCTCTGCTTTCTCTTTCAAATACATTATCTGTCATTTTTAGATTCCTTCAATAATTGTTGCGCATATTGTTCTGGGGTAAGCCCTAATCGCTTTGCGAGATTGATTTGGGTAGAGGTTAACTGCACCTTGCGTGATTTTTTTGCACTTCGGTCCACCGGGGCAACCACGGAACCAGCTTGTCTCTGGGGTGCTTCAACCTCTGTACTCCCAGCAGACTGCTTGTTAAAAAAGTCAGGAAATGCTTTTTGCATACCATCGTTTATTCTTTTGTAATAATCATCAGGATCTAATTTTGGATTTACACCTGCTTTAATTAGCTTTTCATGTATTCCAAAAACAAACCCAGTCATATCTTCGTATCCATCTTTTTGAAACCAGTCATCATTTTGACCTAGCCAATCTTTATCTTTTGCTGTTGGCTCTTGTCTTTTAACAGGAGACTGTTTTACGGATGTAGGGGAAACATCTTTTTCAGTCTCCCTTACCGGAGGTTTATACGATTCAACCTTAAACTGTTCATTTTGCGCTCTATTGAGCTTTTCTTGAGCAGCTAGAATTTTATCTGGATCTCCGGATTCGTATGCCTCTTTGTATTCTTTTTTTGCAGATTCTATTTCTGCGCCAACCCTTTTTTTAGCTTGCTCAACTAAAACACCTTCGCCATCATCTAGTGTTTTTCTTAATTTTTTATTTTCTGCTAAAGCCTTTTCTAAAGCACTAACAGCTTCGTTTTGAGTTCTTTCAGCTGCTTCTTTAGCTCTTCTTTCTTCATGATATTCATATTTAAGCTTTTTAAGTCTTTTTTGCACATCATCAGAATAGTTCTTTATTTCATCATCTTCAGGAATATTGTCCTTTTCTGTCGGAGCGCTTTCATTTCTTGTTTTGTTTTTGTCTTGTTCAGGAGTATCATCTATAACTTCTACTTCAAGATCTAACTCTTCCTGATTAGGACTAATTTCATTTTCAATTTTTTCAGCTGTATTATTTGTATTCATACTCTTGCAAATCCTCTTGGGTCATCAACGACTGCTTCAACAGTGTCGTCATTAATTAAACGAAACTCTTCATTCTTAACTTTAAATCTAGTTCCAGAATAAGATCTAAATATAACAAAATCGCCCTCTTTACAGTATGGGCCATTTGGAAACTTGTTTTTATCTTGATATGCATCTTCGCCTTGCTTTATCACTAAACCAACTATTGATGCTGTTTGTTCCATTTTTGTTAGATTATCTGGCATATATACACCAGATTCCGTTTTCTCTTCAACCTTTGGTATTGCTATTAACAGCTTATAACCTTTTGGCTCTGGGAGTTTAAGTTTTAACTCCTTTTTAAAATCAATTTTTTCTGCGGAATACATTTCCGTTCCTTATGCAGCAATTATGGTTTGCCGTTACCATGCGGGTTTATTCCCGAACTAGTTACACTAGTACAATTATAACTATATACCCTACTTGACTTTTTTGTAAACCCTATTCCTCAATAAATTTTTTCTCAATTCCCAAAATATCGGTCTCAATAAATTGTAAACCTTCCAATCTTCCGACAAGTCTTTGATATTCCTCGTAGTTTTTTGGTCTGCCGGATGCCATATAACTAATGACAACATCTCTTTCCTCCTTAATTTTTTTTAGGATTGGTGTGTAAACAGTCTCATTTTTATTAAACATTTAGTTTTTTATTAGATTTGTTAAAGCTTCAACGCCATCTTTTTTTGTCTTATTAGATTCTTTTGCAAGCTCTACACTTAATCTAGCCCCTTCTCTTTTGTTTTCTGATTTAATTCTACTCTTTTGTATTTCTTCATTATTATCAGCTTTCATCTTCTCTAGTTCTAATTTTGCATTATCTAGGTCAATTTTATGCTGTAATTCTTTTTCTTTAATCTCTAACTCTTTTCTTTGTATTTGAGTCAGAGGATCTTTTTCTTGTTTCTCCATTTCTTTTTGTTGCATCTCTGTAGTATTTTTTCTTAGAAGTTTATCAGCGGCTTGTGCAGTAACTCTAGACAATTCTTCTTCCACATCTTCTGGCAAAGGTTTATCTTCGTCAGGCATTGGCACCCCTAACCTATCTTCTATTTCTTTTCTATATTGAAAAGCTACATGCTCTGTTATATGGGCTGTCATTGCTGCCTGTATTGCTGCTGCAAAAGGAGATTGACCAACTATTTCTCTTAGCTTTGGATCTTCCATAGCTGCCATATGAACTTGAATGTGAGCTTCGTGATCTTGATATTTAAATGCTTTTACAGGCTCTTGCTTTAACATTGACATATTTTCAGTCACTGGATCAGCAGGTTTAATCTCATCAGTTAATTTAATTATTTCTTTTGCCTGATCTATGCCTAAAACTTCAAGCATTTGTCTGTGAAGTTTACCCATATCATAAAGCTGAGGAGCTTGTTGAGCTAATTGTAATGCCGCTTGATATTGTAAAATTCTTTGCGACATGGTTGCGGCATTAGGATCTGATACAGGTATAACATCCACTCTTTCATCAAAATCTTTGATTCTGGAAAAATCTCCTTCCATTTCATAAGCGTATTCTGGACCCATAAAATCTTTTACTATGGTTGATAAAAGACGTAGCTCTTTCTTTAGCGCGGCATGAAGGCGGGCCTGAACACCGGACATAACCTTCATGGATCTTTCCATTAAAGCCAATGTAGTTCCTACTGGTGCTTGCGCTCCAATATCTCCAACTTGTATATCTGCAACGGAGCCAATCCTTCTCCCCTCTTGAACGATATTTTGGAGCAACTGGTATAAAACCGAAGAGGGTTCTTTGTAAGGAATGAAAGTAATCGCATCACGAATTGCACCACCCGGCACATCAACGTCACGGAACTCACCCGGCATGAGAGGCGAATCATCCCCTTTGATACGTAAACCCCTAGCTTTAAGACCAGCTGGTAAATTAGATAGGGTACCAGCATCAATAAGTTGACGAAGAATCGAGGTGGCACTTTTAGCCAGTCCACCAATGAGGTGAATAAGCCCTGTGCCGTAGAATCCCAATCCCGGAAGATATTTGTAATGTACGAAAAATTGCCTTTTCTTTTTCTTCGCATCATCTTCATAATAATTTCTCCTAATTGAAAGTATTGTTCTTGATGTCTTTTCAATAGTGATAACATATGGTCTAGCTATACCATCTTCCTCTGCAAAAGGCTCTGGCAACTCAATATCTGCATGCACCTCTAACAGTGTATGCCTGTCATCATCCTCTAAAGTGGCTGTCTCGCCATCTAAATCATCATACTTTTCTTGAATATCTGAATATTCTGGCTCTGGATCAGGAAGCTCTGCATCACGATAAAATCCATTTTCTTGTAATTTAGCAACCTCATTAGGTGTTTTCTTCATGACATGAGTGTATCTTTCGCATCTCATTAAATCAGTAGCACCATAAGAAACAACAAAATCTTCAGCAGGAACAAACATTGAGCATGGTCTTTCCATTATCGGATCATAATAAACTTTCTTAAAAGCTGATCCTGCAAGAGGTAATTTAAATAACATCTGCTCTGTTTCTTCACGATACTCTGTCATTTCTTCTGTAAGAAGATAATTCATCTCATCTTCTACTCTTGTGGCTTGTTCTGTTTTTTCTCTAGTCTTTTTACCAACTATCTTTGTTCTTACTGGTCCTTGAGCAGGGAATATCTCTCCCATAGCTTGAGCTTGAAATCTAACAATAGATTCTGTCAAGACAGGGTGAAATACACCAGAGGAGCCTGCCCAAGGTTGCTGTCTTTCTTCTATCTTCATGCCTAATAAGTCAAGTCCTTTTACATAACTTTTTGCCCATTCTGATCTTGATTGTTTGTCAGAATCAAAGCTCTGCAATATATCTGATGCTAATTCGTCTAAATCATTTTCTTCAATAAACTCGGCAAGATTGTCATCAAATCCTGCATTTAGTTTATCTTCGTCACCTGTAAAATCTACAATCATTCCTCCATCTGGAGTTTCAACAGACACCGCATCAGGGTTTAAAACTTCTATTTCAACATCCCCTCCTTCTTGCATCTTTCTAGGACCAATATCAACCGGTGCGAGAGGTTTTTCTATAGCCATAGGTAGTTCCTTTCCTGTAATCTACTCATTTTATTCTTTCTAAAATTCTATCTATCTTCTCTTCAAGACGATTAATAGCCACTGTAACATCATCTCTTTTTGCATAATCTTCTCTAGTTTTATTTAAAAGTATCTCTACTCTTTTTAGTTCTTTGCCTTGAGTTCCTAGATAATATCCACCTCCCAAAACAATTATTCCAATCAAACCATCAATTATATGCACTAAATCCATCAATAATACTCCACTGGCCTTCTGTACTTTGGCTCATCATCCCAGTCATCCATTGTTGTTCTAATCCAGCCACCTTGTCTGAATCTTAACAGAGCTTGTGTGGTTGAGTCAACAAAGTCATCATGATCTCCACTAGGAAATGATGCACACTCCTCTATAACTTCATCCGCCCACCTTGTTGGAGGGTGCCATACAACTCCACTGGCAAATAAATCTGTTACAGCATTAACTCTTGCTATCTTATCCTGTCCGCGGCTCGGTGTAAACTCCGTTACGGGTATACCCATTGCTCTTAACTCAAAAATTAAAGGAGAACCGGCTGCTTTTGCCTCAATAATCATCTGATCCGGTTCAAATTCCCAATATTTATCATAAGCTGCTCTTTTTAAATCAGGAAATTCTAATTTTTCTTTGTACGCATCAATTAAAATTAAGTTTGGCCGTGTTCTACCCTCATCATCAGGCCCATGAAACACTCCCCATGTGGTGCATGCACTATAATCAGCTCTTTGTGTCTTTAGAAAGGCCGTGTCCCATGATTGTATAATGGAATCACAAGGGGGAAGATCGTTTTTAGTCCATTCTTGCCACCAATCACGCTTTATAAGCGCTCCTTCTTCCGATGTGGGGTCCTGTTGATACTGTGCGTTCCATTTAGCTACGGGTAATTCGGCTTTTAATGAGTCTAATTCTTCTTTTTTCCAAAATTCCTGCCATAAAGCCTCACCAGAGGGCATAATTGCAGGCAGTTGTATCACCTTCCACTCCCCTGAACCTTCTCTTTGGGTGTAATTCTTTAATATCTGCCCTGTTAAATCTCTTTTACTCCACCTTGTCATCACTAAAATGATCGCTCCACCGGGTTGGAGTCTTTGTCTTGGCCCTGATGTGTACCATTCATACACTTTGTCATAAACCTCAGGGTTGTAATCACCTATTGTGGCCTCCTGTTCCGAGTGCGGGTCATCAATTACAAGAACATCAGCTCCTTTACCTGTCACAGCACCACCTACACCTATAGCAAAATACTCTCCGCCTTTGTTTGTGGACCATCTACCTGCGGCCTTTGAATCTACAGACAATGAAACATCTGGAAAAACCTTTTTGAAATCTTCTGACTGAATAAGATTCCTAACCTTTCTTCCAAATCCCACTGACAATTCAGCTGTGTGTGCAGTCTGAATAATTTTCTTTTGGGGGTACCTCCCTAAAAACCATGCAGGGAATAAGTAACTTGCAAACTCAGACTTAGTATGACGGGGTGGCATGTTAATAATCAATCTTTTTAAATCACCCCGCGCCACCTTCTCAAAAGCTTCTGCCATAATCTCATGATGCTTCCCATGTATAAAAGCAGCCCATTGCGATTTAACAAAAGGAAGAAAAGAATCCCTTGCTTCTTCTTTGGCTTTTGCTTTTTCGTATTCTTCAATTAATTTCAAAACCTCAAGTTTCTTATCCGGAGGTAAAGAATCTATACGACTCATATTATTTTGAATTATTTCGGCAATCTCATTCATTGTCTATGTGCATCAGTTGGCTGCGATTCCATAATTTTCTTTGCTAGGTCTATCATCCACAAACATTCTTCTGTGTCAACAGTCGAAGTAATATGAAGATTACCATTTTCATCCCACCCAAGTATTACTGGATCATGTAATTCAGTTTCCTCTTCAACATGATCTTTTCTGTATTCATCCAAATAAATAATATTTGACAAGTTTCCTCTCTTACTAGTATACTAGTTATACTAGTTACTAGTATATACTAGTAATTAAGTATTTACTAGTAAATACTAGTATAAGTATATTAAAATATACTACTAGTATATACTAGTATTCTACTAGTATATACTGTTACTAGTATACTAGTATAC
>VTLG01013299.1_pt1 | contig 18641 bp, 32 predicted proteins | sample 4694571 | NCBI WGS metagenome assembly VTLG01 (sample SAMN12604809, study PRJNA352737) | marine metagenome | biome: ENVO:00000447; feature: ENVO:00000209|ENVO:00000569|ENVO:01000036; material: ENVO:00002151; isolation source: viral sequences binned using virsorter ...
GTTTTACAGATTAAATAAACTATTGTCAAACAAAATATATAAGATATATAGATACTTAAAGTATAACAAATAGGAGAAAAATGACACTAGCTGAATGGCGAAAGAAACAAGGTATATCTCATTATACACTTGGCACTATGCTTGGAATAAGATCTATAAATCCAGCGACTAATTCACAACGATATTGTTTGGAGTCAAAAGAAAAAAGATTTCCTAAACCAAAGATGGTAAAAAAGATACTAGAGGTTACAAAAAAAGAAGTAACCCTTGATGATCTTTATAAAGCGTGGTGGAAGTATGAAGAAACCAAATAAGTTTAAATATAAAAGAGTAAGATTATATTGGCAGGATATTGTATCAAATCCTGAGTGGCTTACGCTATCTAAAGCAAAGGACCAGGTATATTCTTGGTGTGAAGATACAGGTTATCTATTACATAAGGACCAAAAGAAAGTTATTATATTTGCCTCGCATAGCTTTGATGATGATGGCGAACTAACAGTTGGCAACACTACAGTTTACCCACGATCTGTTGTAAAAAAAATAGAAGTATTAAAATGACCAATGATAAAATGTTTGATGAGATAGGTTGTCCTGATGAACTTAAAAAATGTAAGGAAGAAATTAAACGACAAAAAAAATTTATACAAAAACAATCTGATATAATATTTGCTTTAGAAAAAGATATAGAACTAAAAGATAATATAATTTTAGTATTAAAAAATAAATGAAATATGAGGTAAAAAAAATTAACTATAATGATACAAAACCTTTTATTTTAAATATACATTATGCAAAACGTATGCCAAGTATATCTTTTGCTTATGGTTTATTTTTGAGTAATGAACTTGTTGGAATTGTAAGTTATGGATCACCAGCTTCACCAAGTTTATGTAAAGGAATTGCTGGTATAAATAATAAATCATTTGTAATTGAATTAAATAGGTTAGTTTTAAAATATAATTTAAAAAATGAAGCATCTATGCTTGTTGGAAAATCTTTAAAGTTATTACCTAAACCAAAAATAATTGTGTCGTATGCTGACACTAATCAAGATCATGTTGGTTTTATTTATCAAGCAACTAACTTTTATTTTACAGGAACAACTAAACCAAGAACAGATATGGCAGGTAAAAATGGTAAACATTCAAGACATCATTTAGGAGACAAAACAAAAAGAATTTTTCGTAGTGCTAAACATAGATATGTATATGTTATTGGTAATAAAAAAGATAAAAAAAAGTTATTTAAAGAATTAAAATATCCTATATTAAATTATCCAAAAAATAATAAGGTTGTAAATGGCTAGATGGACTTACGCATTTAGTAATGGCAGCTACAACGATTGGCATAGGAAATATGACAATATTGCCATGATTGACATTGATAGTATAGAATGTTGTCCTGATTGCTACGAGCCACTTGCTATATTAGAGACTTGTTATGACAAAGGACAGAAATATAAAGCTACAACCCTTGCAAACATAGTCGCTAGTCGCTTAAATATACCCTGTTTTTTAGTGTTCTATAAAAATTTGACCCCAACTACCCTAACCTTTAGGATCAAGCGTATAACAAGCTCTGAGACAGATTTTGAGGTAATGAACGAGCAACAATGGGTGTCAATCTTGCTAGACCTACAAACCAATCACAAAAAGGTATGTAAATATGGACACAAGTAGAGGTTTTTTATTTATAACTTATAAATTATACCACCACTTGAATAAATTAGAGGGGGAACATAAATCTCATTGTCTAAATGTTTTCTTATCTGTGATGAAGTATGCTTGGAAGAAGAATGGATATGAGGCAAGATTAAGGCACGAAACTATACACAAAGATACTGGTTTATGTAGAACTACGATCAAGAGCTGCTTATCCACTTTAAATAAATTAAATGTTGTTAAATCTTTTAGAGGTAAATCTGGTAAGACCTATATTGTAAATGAAGTATTTTTAAAAACTGAAAAGCTATATGAGATAGCCGTTAAACCTACACAAGATAGCCGTTTTACGACTACATTAGAAGAAACAATATACAATAATAAAATAGATGAAATAATAGGTAAGAATAAAGGTAATCTTGATGATACAATAAATCAATTATCCACTCTACCCCTGCCTGACCTTAAATCAGATACTAAAAATGTTTATTATTGTAAACTAGCTATTAAGAGAAAAGAGGAACTAGCTCGTCAAAAAAATTTAGTAGATCCTAAGATAATACAAAGGGAACTAAAGAAGATAACAAAGGAAAAGAACTTCGCTTATAAAAGAAAGAAAGAATATAATATTAGAAATAATTTAGATTATAAAGGTAATCCTATTGGCAAAGATAAAGATACAATGTGAGGCAATAGCAAGGCACTCAGGAAAAAGGTGTCGCTGCAAAGGTTACTTTACCCCTACATCAAGACGTATGCTCTGCACTTATCACAAAGGTAGTAAATCCTGGAATCATAAGACTAGAAAGTATATGGGGTTATACAGAAATAATAGAATAGATATACAATCCAAGATTAATATGTTAAAAAACTTAAAAAATTTTAAGTCCAAATCAGAAGATGAAATCAAAAGATATATCCAGGACCAAGAACAAAAGTCTAACTCTGTCAGATACAGAACAAAATACTATACTCGCAGCTACAATAGATGGCGAGTTAAGCATAGACGTAGCAAGAAACTTACGAATCAGCTTGATGACTTTCTACAAGTATTTAGAGCAAAATCCAAAGTTCAAAGCTGAGTATGAGAAGGCACAAGAAATAGGTATTAAGACACTTGTTGAAAAGATGTTAAAGATATTTGATACTGATCCTGCATCTATTGAGCCAAATGAATTATTATTTTTAAGAGAGAAGAAGGACTTTTTAAAATGGTTAAGTCCAAGACTATCTTCTATGTTCCAAGAAAAACAAAAGTTAGATGTTAAACAAGATACAACGCTTAATATTAAATGGGAAAGTGAACCTGATATGATTGATGTATCAGGGGATATAACTGACATACCCCCTGATAGTAAAGATTAATTAAATGTTTCAACACTTACACATTTAATTAAATAATATGTACCCTTGTTTGGTCTAGGTTTATCTTTTGTGTACTCTTCATTTTCATTCATATTATTAAAAGCACCATAAGTTATCCCATTATCTACATCTTCTTTTCTTATATAGATCATATCATCTCTTTCTAAACTTGATCCATCATGTTTTTTATTATTGTGCATTGTTTTTCCTTTCTTGTTTTTGTTTATAGTTTCTTATGATTGTCTTTGCCATAACTCCATTGGCACTCATAAGATTTAAGAAAGTTAATCTAGCTAACTCCCTTAAATTTTGTTGTTGTATTTGTTTATTTATTATTCCCATAAATATTCTGTTTTATATCTACCAGTTGTATCAATGGTAGCTATAGCTTTTATTTCTAACATACTTTTGTTATGTAATAGTGTTGCTTGTATCCACTTATGCTTGTTTTTTACTGCAAATCTTAAAGCAAGATTTTTTGTTTTAAAAAACCTAGTATAAAATCTTTTTGGCAATTTACCTTTATCAAACATTTTTCCTTTTCTTAATAATTGCCAATAATAACTTCCAATATTTTTGTATCTACTCATTTTGTTTTCCCCTTTTATTTGTTTAAAATATTATAGCACCCAAGATAAAACTAGCAATAGCAATTACTATTTCTGTTCTATAGTAAAGACTCCAAGCTAGTAGATCCTGTTTCCATTTTTTATTATTTATAGTTATTTCTTTTCCAAATAATCTAATAAACATTATTCTCCCTCGCTTTCTTCATCTTCTTGTATTAATTGTCCATTGTCATAACCTTGTTTTATCATCTCTGCAATGTGTTCAAGATCTATGTCATTTGGTTTATAGTTTGGATAATCATCTATTGTTAATTTCCACCAACTTGTTTTCATATCGCACCCCCTTTCAATTCAATTATTAATTGTTCTATTTGTGGTCCATGTTTTAAACCTAGATATATTAAATAGAACATAGCCAGGAATAAAACATAATCTAAAAAGTTAAGTAAGTTTTTAATCATGCTACCTCTTTTTTAAATAGTCTTTGATCATAACTATATTGATAAGCTAATTCTTGAATATTATAATCAAGATAAATTGCTTGACCTGTACAAGTACGACCCCACCAAGTCCCAATATCAGTTTCTAAAATTGGCTCATTTTGGTTTTTCATTTGATTAATAAACCAATCAGAACAAAGCCAATGCTCAAAAACTTCTTGTTGATCTTCGCCATTGTCTCTAATTTCTTGTATTTCTTCTTCTGTCTCTACATCATAATCAGATTTTATAGTTTCATCTGATTTATAGAAGTTAATATAATCTTCTATTGATATAACTTCTTTACTCATTAACTCACTTACAAGATAAGATTGACAAGCCAGTATATGTTTATCAATAAAATTTCTTGTAATATCTTGCATTGTTCCACTTTCAATATCATTGAAAGATATTTTTGTTTTTTTTGTCATTGTTTTCCCTTTCATTTGTTTATATACAAACCATATACATATATATATTGCTGTCAATACAAAAAGTATATTTTTTTTATGTGTGATATTTATGCAACATTAAACAAGGTTTAATATTGATTGTGTCATATTTGCAACATGTTGTAATTATGCAACAGTGTCTACTTTAGAATAATTCTAAAGTAATTTAATTAAAAATAATACTTGCATATAATTATATAATATGTATAGATTAGGAAACAAATAAAAAAAGAGGTAAACAAATGACTAAAGAAGTTAAAACAATGTATGAGTTGAATGGTGGTGAGTTATACCAAAGAGATCATATAAAAGCATTTGAGAACGCTAAAGATAAAGGTTTAAGCAATCCAAGTGAATATATGTATATGTATAGTTCATACAATAAAGATTACTTTAAAAATATAAACTTTAGAAATTATATTTCATTTATACAAGAATAAATAATAAACAAATTAAACGCCAGTAATTAATTTTATTGGCGTTTTTTTTTGTGCGATCCTAGAATAATAATTGATAAGTCAGTATCATTTTACAAAGCGACACACCACTCTTTAGCGTTATAACTTCGGTCAACAATATTGACCTATTCATATTAATTACTCATAAAATAATAAAACAAGTGATAATCTTTATTTATCAGAACCCCAAAACATATAATTTATAGAGCTACAACCTACATTTTTGACATTGCTTGACCCCCCTATACCCCTAGCGACACGCACCATTTATTATATATATATACATGGGACTCGAGGACACCCTTATACACACCCACATCTTCATCTTGCCAGACCACCAATAATAAACTAGATATAGTATATGACTCCTTTTTCATTAGACGATATAGAATCAGTTGCTTATGTTGATAAAAACAACAATGATGTCATAATTAAGTTTGTTGGTTTTCCTAATGAATTAGCTTCGCAGCTATTTATTACCTATGCTATGCTTTGCATTGGCTTTGACTTTGAACCTGTAGATAGTATGCCTAGCAAAAAGATACACTAGATATGGATATTAAGATCCCTTACACACCTAGAAAGCACCAGGCATATCTACATAAAAAAATATCAGAAAATAGATGGAATGTATTAGTTTGTCATAGAAGGTTTGGCAAAACAGTATGTATGATTAATCATCTAATTAGGTCAGCATTGTTGTCCAAAAATAAGAACCCTAGGTATGCCTATATAGCACCCACCTTTAAACAAGCAAAAAGTATTGCTTGGGATTATATGAAACAATTTACAGCAAAGATACCTTATACAAAATTTAACGAAACAGAGTTGCGTGTGGATTTGCCGAATGGCAGCAGAATAACATTACTAGGTTCAGAGAACTCAGATGGCTTGAGAGGTATATACCTTGATGGTTGTGTGATTGATGAGTATGCAAATGTAAACGAAAGATTGTTTCCAGAAATAATTAGACCTGCACTATCAGATAGAAAAGGTTATTGTGTTTTTATTGGTACACCACAAGGCATGAACAATAACTTTTATGAACTATATCAACACGCACAAGGAGCAGATGATTGGTTCAACTACAAAGCAAAAGCATCAGAGACAAAGATTGTAGATGATGAAGAGCTAGTCAAGGCAAAAGAGGTTATGGGAGATAAGAAGTACCAGCAAGAGTTTGAATGTGATTGGATTGCCAACATAGAAGGTGCAGTATATTCAGATGTACTTGTTAAGATGGAAGATCAAAAACAACTAACAAGAGTGCCATACGACCCAAGTCTACCTGTGTCTACAAGTTGGGATCTTGGAGTATCAGATCATAGTGCCATAATATTTTTTCAACAGTTAGGAAGATCAGTAAACATTATTGATTACCACGAAGAACGAGGTCAAGGATTACCACACTATGTGCAGATTATAAAAGATAAAGATTATGTTTACAAAGATCATTTTGCACCACACGACATAGAAGTTACAGATTTTAGCAATGGCAAGACCAGGAGAGAAGTCGCATACCAATTAGGAGTTAGGTTCAAGGTCGTACCAAAAATACCATTAGAAGATGGCATACACGCAACAACAATGACTCTGCCTAGATGCTGGATTGATACTGACCATTGCAAAAAGTTGATAGATGCGTTAAGACATTACCACAGGAAGTATATTGATAAGAATAGAATGTTCAGATCAAAACCTGTACATGATTGGAGTTCACACGCTTGTGATGCTATGCGTTACTTGTCTGTCGGACTACAAGAAATTAATACTAGACAATCAGCTCCACAAAGTGTAGCAGATAATGAATACAGGATTTTATAATTATGGGATCATTATTTAGACCAAAAATGCCACCGCTACCACCAGTTCAACCTTTGCCTGAACCACCTTCAGCAGAAATATCAGCAGAAGAAAAAGAAAGAATTGCGGCAGAACAAAGAGCAATGGAAAGAAAACGTAAAGGCAGAAGGTCTACAATTCTAACTGGACCACTAGGTGTAGAAGAAGAAGCTGAAACAGAACAGAAAACTTTATTAGGATCATAATGTTAGAAAAGATTAAAAAGATATTTAAAAAAAAACCAAAAGCAAAAGCGAAAGCAAAACCTAAAAAGGTTGAAGAAGTTTTAGTATTAGATGAAGATAAAACTTTTGAAAACGAAGTTAAGAAACCAGAAGTAATAGAAGTAAAAGAAACTGTTTCTGAAACAAAATCAGAAACTAAATCATCATTAACATTTGGAGAATAGTATGGGAGGAGCAGTAGCAAGAATAGTAAGACCAAGTAAACCAACACCTGCACCAGCTCCAGTAACTCCAACCGCACCTGAAGTTTCACAAGCTACAGCAACTGCAATGGATGGTTATGATGCAAGAAAGACTAAAGCTAGAGGTAGATCAACTACAATCTTAACAGGACCAAAGGGTGTTGAAGAAGAAACATTAACATTAGGTCGTAGAAGTTTATTAGGAAGATAATGGCAAAAACAGATTTAACTAAAGGATTACTATCTAGGTTTGATAGATTGCAAGGTCAAAGAGAAAACTGGGAAACTCATTGGCAAGAAGTTGCAGACTATATGCAACCAAGAAAAGCAGATGTAACTAAACGAAGAGCTAGAGGTGATAAAAGAATGGAACAAGTCTTTGACTCATCACCTATACAAGCAGTAGAACTTTTAGCAGCATCACTACATGGTATGTTGACTAATCCTTCTACTCCTTGGTTTACATTAAGATTTAAAGATGAAGAAATACAAAACGAGGATGAAGCAAAACTTTGGTTAGAAGCATCTACAGATGCAATGTATACAGCTTTTAATAGATCAAACTTTCAACAAGAAATATTTGAATTGTACCATGATCTAATTACGTTTGGTACAGCAGCAATGTTTATCGAAGAAGATAATGATGACATTATAAAATTTTCAACAAGACACATCAACGAAGTATTTATTGCAGAGAATGATAAAGGTAGAATAGATACTATTTATAGAAAATTTAAAATATCAGCTAGAGCAGCAATACAAAAATTTGGCGAAGCAGTATCTGCTGATGTGCAAACAAAAGCAAAGAAAGATCCTTACGAAGAAATAGAACTACTACACGCAGTTTATCCAAGAGCAGATTTTAATCCTAATAAAAAAGATAAAACTAATATGCCATTTGAATCTGTGTATATGGAATTTAAAAATGGTAATGAATTATCTGTTGGTGGATTTAGAGAGTTTCCATTTGTTGTACCAAGATACTTAAAAGCATCAAATGAAATCTATGGGAGAAGTCCTGCAATGACAGCATTACCAGATGTTAAGATGTTAAATGAAATGTCAAAGACAACTATTAAAGCTGCACAGAAACAAGTAGACCCACCACTATTAGTTCCTGATGATGGTTTCTTATTACCAGTTAGAACTGTACCAGGTGGATTAAATTTTTACAGATCAGGTACAAGAGATAGAATTGAACCATTAAACATTGGTGCAAACAATCCACTCGGTTTAAATATGGAACAACAAAGAAGAGAAAGTATTAGAGCTGTGTTCTATGTGAATCAGTTAATGATGCAACAAGGTCCACAAATGACAGCAACAGAGGTTATACAAAGAAACGAAGAGAAGATGAGATTGTTAGGACCAGTATTAGGTAGACTACAATCAGAATTATTAAAACCATTAATTGATAGAGTGTTTGCTGTATTACTTCGTAACAATATGTTACCACAAGCACCAGAGTTTTTATCAGGTAGAGATGTAGAAATAGAATATGTGTCTCCACTTGCTAAAGCACAAAAGTCTACAGAGTTACAATCTATTATGAGAGCAGTAGAAATATTAGGATCACTTGCAAATGTAGCACCAGTATTTGATTATGTAAACTTTGATAACCTTGTTAAACACTTGGCAGACATTGTAGGTGTACCACAAAAAATATTAAAAACACAAAATCAAGTTAATGCAGATAGACAAGCACAAGCACAACAACAACAAGAAATGCAACAGATGCAACAACTACAACAAGTTGCTAAAGCAGGAGGAGATATAGCACCACTAGCGAAAGCATTGCCTGAAGAGGCAAGAGCTGTAGCAAATGCTGAAGTGGAATAATATGTCAGAAACAAAACAATTAGAAAAATTAATAGAAGGGTTAAAAGTAAATTACAAAACCATATTCAATACAGCAGAAGGCAAACGAGTCTTAGCTGATCTTGAGAAAAGATGTCATTATCATTCTACCACTAATGTAAAAGGTGATAGCCATGAGAGTGCATACATGGAAGGACAACGCAGCGTTCTTCTATTTATTAAATCAATGCTGCAAAACGAAAATGAAAAAGGAAAATAATCATGTCAAGCGAACAGACAACACAGGAAACTGTGCCTGTAGAAAAGACAGAAACATCTACAGAACCAGTTAAAACAGAACCAACTACTGAAACAAAACCAGAAGTTACAACAACAACTACAACAACAACATCATCTTGGAAAGATTCTATAAGTGAACAATATAGAAGCGATCCTAACATTGAAAAGTTTACAGAGATAGATGCGTTAGCAAAATCTTATATCAATGCTACAAAGATGATTGGTCAAGATAAAGTTGTTATACCTACAAACAATTCTACAGAAGAAGCGTGGAATGAAGTTTATGATAAACTTGGTAGACCTGAATCTGCTGAAAAATATTCTTTAGATGCAAAATCAGAAGTCGTAAATTTTGATGAAGCTGCAATCAAATCTTTTGCAGAGCAATCACATAAGCTAGGTTTAAATAATAAACAAGCTCAAGGTATCTTAGAGTTTTATAAAACTAATATGGAAGGTACTGCACAACAAGCAAAGATAGATACTGAAACTGCTCAAGCTCAAGCTGAACAACAATTAAGACAAGAGTGGGGTAGAGACTTTGAATCAAAAGTAAAACAAGCAGGTGCATTAGCAAAAGCGAATATGGATGCCAATGTTTTAGATATGACTTTATCAAATGGTACAAGGTTAGGTGATCATCCTGAAGTCATAAAAGGTTTTGCAAAGATAGCAAGTATGATGCAAGAAGATAAAATAGTTGCAACAGAAAGCGAAAATGTAGACACAACTAAAGATTTGGAAAGTGAAATATCAGCTATTATGAATGATAAGAACCATCCATATCATATCAAAGGACATCCTGATCACGATAAAAGTGTGCAACAATTACTTACTTTAAGAGAAATGTTACATGCCAAGTGATAATAATCATCTCAATAATGAAGAGATAAAACTTGAAATATTGAGAATAGTTGTAGAAGCAGGTACTCTAAATCAAAAAGAAAACCCCTTGCCAATCTGCGAAAATTATTATAAGTGGATTAAAGGTAAGACAATTCGTAAGACAAGTTCCACGAACCTTACTGGCAAGAAGGAATAGACTCTAGTCTAACAGACTTAAAATGCAAGAGATGCCTACTATATTTAGTGGAGAACCTTTCTGATTATTTTAACTTAACAATAATATGGAGAGACAATTATGTCATCAAATATAACTACAGCTTTTGTACAGCAGTATTCTGCTAACGTACAAATGCTATCTCAACAAATGGGATCGTTATTAAGAGACAAAGTCAGATTAGAAAGCGTTGTTGGAAAAAATGCTTTCTTTGATCAAGTTGGCTCAGTAACTGCTGTTGAAAAAACTAGCAGACATTCAGACACTCCACAAATAGATACACCTCACGCTAGACGTAGAGTATCTCTTGCGGATTATGAATTTGCTGATTTAATAGATCAACAAGACAAAGTAAGACTCTTAATTGATCCTACTTCATCTTATGCTCAAGCTGCTGCTATGGCAATGGGTAGAGCTATGGATGACGTGATCATTTCTGCTGCACTAGGTACTGCGTTTACTGGTGAGACAGGATCAACAAGCACAGCTAATGCGAACTCAATCGCACATGGTTCTGCTGGTTTAACTATCGCTAAATTAAGAACTGCAAAAGAAACTCTTGATTTAGGAAGTGTAGATCCATCTATACCAAGACACATTATAGTATCTCCGAAGCAGATTACTGATCTTTTAGGAACAACTGAGGTTACAAGTTCAGACTTCAACACAGTCAAAGCATTGGCTAATGGTGAAATCAACTCGTTCCTTGGTTTTAACTTTATTGTATCAAACAGACTATCGCTATCTGGCACTACTAGATCGTGCATTGCTTTTGCACAAGATGGTATTGCTCTTGCGGTTGGTAAAGATGTTCAAGCTAGAATAGATGAGAGAGCAGACAAATCGTATGCTACTCAAGTTTACTACTGCATGAGCATTGGTGCTACTCGTATGGAAGAAGCGAAAGTTGTTGAAGTACAAGCAACAGAATCGTAATAGGAGGATTATATGGCGAATGTAAATACAGATATTGTAACAAATTTTGTTGCAACTCCTCAAGTTAAGAATGATTCCCAGCAATTACATGGCGTAAAAAGAATTGCTCAAGGAACTATTGCTTTAGCTGCTGGAGACTTATCAGCAGGTGATACAGTTATGTTAGCACCTGTACCAACTAATGCTAGTATATCCTCAATCAAATTGTTTAATGACGATTTAGATTCTGGAACAACTAATACTACAGATGTTGGTTTATACACAACAGCGATTGCTGCTGTAGATGATGACGCTTATGCTTCTGCAATTACTGACCTTAGAGGTGCGGTAACTACAGGAACTGAAGTAGCGTTTGAAGCTAGAGACATTAACAAATGCGGTCAGAAAGTCTGGGAAGATGCTGGACAATCTTCTGATCCTGGTGGGTACTACTACGTTGCATTAACTTTTGATGCAGCTGGTGATACTGCTGGTGATTTGAGCTTTGTTATTGAATACACAGTAGACTAATCAATGAATATTAGGTGGGGAGCAATCCCCACCTTTTTATGAAAAATATTAAAGAATTAAAACCTGTACTACACTTTAAAAAAGATAATTATGTGTACAGATATGTATTGGTAGACAGATTTAAACATGGTCCTAAATACCATTATGGATTTGATAATAAAGAAGAACGAACAGAAGAAGAAATTTTTGCTTTAGAAAAAGATAGACAGATAAGGCGAAAGTATATTATAAGGAAGTAGTATGGCATCAGTAGTAGATATTTGTAATGGAGCATTAAATCAATTAGGAGCTACAACTATCCTTTCACTTACAGAAGATTCAAAAAACGCTAGACTATGTAACTCAAGATTTACCCAAGTAAGAGATAGTGTATTTAGATCACATCCTTGGAACTGCTTACAAAAAAGACAAGAACTAGCAGCAGACTCAGATGCTCCAGCATGGGGTTTTAAGTTTGCTTATACTTTACCAGCAGATTGTTTAAGGTTGCTTAGAATATTAGATTATGATTCAAACTACAAAGTAGAAGGTAGAAAGATATTAAGTAATACTTCTAGTATGAAGATATTATATATTGGTAGAGTTACAGATCCCAATGAATATGATGAGTCATTAAGAGAAACTTTATCTGCTGCTTTAGGTGCTGACATAGCTTTTGCAGTAACATCAAATAATCAAACAGCAACTAATATGTACAATTTATTTCAAGATAAATTAAAAGATGCTAGATTTGTAGATTCAACTGAAGGTCAAAATATAGATCAAGATTTAGGTATGTCAGATCAAATAGATGCGAGTACATTTATAAACTCAAGGTTTTAATAAATGGCTAGAGTAGCTGTAGAATTAACAAACTTTACTGGTGGCGAACTATCACCAAGATTAGATGGTAGAACTGATTTAACTAAATATTCATCAGGTTGCTCAACATTAGAAAATTTAGTTGTCTACCCACATGGGTCAGCAGCTCGTAGACCTGGTTCTACATTTATAGCAGAAGTTGCTAGTAGTGCAAACAAAACAAGATTAATACCTTTTGAATTTTCAACAACACAAACTTATATGCTTGAGTTCTCTAATTTAAAAATGAGAGTGTATAAAGATAGTGGTTCTGTACTAGAAGGAGATAAAACTATAACTGGAATTACACAAGCTAATCCTGCTGTAGTAACTGCTAGTTCACATGGTTATTCTAATGGTGATGAAGTAGTTATTAGTGGTGTATCTGGTATGACAGAAGTTAATGGTAAAAGATTTTTAGTTGCAGATAAAACTACCAATACATTTGAATTACAAGATAAAGATGGAGTTGATATAAACAGTTCATCATTTACTGCTTATAGTTCTGGCGGTGTATCTAATAAAGTTTTTGAATTAGCAACACCTTATACTACTGCACAACTTTTTGATTTAAAATTTGCACAAAGTGCTGACGTTATGTACATAACACATCCTGCACACGAAGTAGAAAAACTATCTCGTACTGGTCATACATCTTGGACATTGACAGATGTAGATTTTACTAAAGGACCAATGCAAGATGCTAACACAACTGACACAACTTTAAATCCAGGTCAATCAGCAGTAGGCACAGGTATAGCTTTAGTTGCTTCTGCGGTTACTGGTATTAATGGTGGATCAGGATTTCAATCAACAGATGTAGGTAGATTTGTTTTTTTAAGTGGAGGTTATGCAAAGATAACTGCTGTTGCAGATACAACTAATGCAACGATTACAATTATTACAGCTTTATCTGGTGCTAGTGCTACAGCAGATTGGCGACTAGGAGCTTTCTCTGACACCACAGGTCATCCTTCTTGTGTAACTTTTTTTGAACAACGATTAGTATTTGCAGGAACAACTGATCAACCACAAACAATATTTTTTTCAAAGTCTGGTGATTATGAAAACATGGATGCAAACATTGGTGGTACTGTAGCAGATGATGATGCAATCATTTACACAATTGCATCTAACCAAGTTAATGCTATTAGATTTATGACAGCTACAAGAACTTTAATTATTGGTACAGCAGGTGGTGAGTTTACTGTATCAGGAGGTGGTACTGATAGTGCTATTACACCAACAAACATATTAATTAAAAAACAATCTAACCATGGCTCGGCAAATGTAGATGCTATATCTGTAGGTAACGCAACATTATTTTTACAACGTGCTAAAAGAAAAATAAGAGAACTAGCTTATAACTTTGACGTAGATGGTTATATTGCACCTGACATGACTATCCTTGCTGAACACGTTACAGAAGGAGGGGTAACACAGATTGCATATCAACAAGAACCAAATCAAATTGTTTACGCAGTTAGAGGTGATGGTGAATTAGTAGGATTAACATATCAAAGAGAACAACAAGTAACTGCTTGGCATAGACATATCTTTGGTGGTAGATTTGGTAATGCAACAATTACAGTTACTGATTATGCAAATATTGCAGATGGTACAAGAATAGTTTTAACAAAAGCAGATGGCACAACTACAACTTTTACTTCTGCTACATCTTCTACAACTGGTAAGTTTCATACAACAACAAGTAACAATCAAAGTGCAACAAACTTAAAAACATTAATAGATGCTGACTCTGATTTTACAGCAACAGTTAGTAGTAATGTAGTTACCATTACAGAAACATCACCATTGTCTACAGGATTTTTAACTGTAACATCTTTAGATGATTCTGTTAGATTAGCAAAAACTAATGAAGGTAAAGCAGTATGTGAAAGTGTTGCGGTTATTCCAACAGATGATACTGAGTATGAAGTTTATGTGATTGTTAAAAGAACAATCAATGGTGCAACTAGAAGATTTGTAGAAGTTTTAAATGTATTTGATTTTGATCAAACAGATAATACATCATTTAATTTTTTAGATAGTGCATTAAGTTATAGTGGTAGTGCTGCAAGTACCATATCAGGATTAGATCATCTTGAAGGACAAACTGTTTCTATACTAGCAGATGGTGCAACACATCCAGATAAAACTGTTAGTTCAGGTAGTGTAACTTTAGATCGTTCTGCATTAAATGTTAAAATTGGTTTAGCTTATACATCTTTACTACAAACTATGAGATTAAATGCTGGTTCACAGAATGGAACATCACAAGGTAAGACAAAAAGAATATATGACATTACTGTTAGAATGTTTGAAACTATTGGTGTAGAGGTTGGACCAAACCTAAGTGATATGGAAAGAATACCATTTAGAAGTTCTGCTGATTTAATGGATGAAGGTATACCACCATTTACAGGAGACAAAGAGGTAGAGTTTAGAGGAAACTATGAAACAGATGGTTTTATCTTTGTTAGACAAACTCAACCTTTACCTTTTACAATTTTATCGTTATACCCTAGGTTGACTACGAATGATGGATAATATACTACATATAGTACCCTATACTGCTGAACATGGAAGATTTATTCTATCATGCCAAATGAACCACGCACTTATGGATAAGGATGCAAGATTTGAAGGAGATGCCATGAACCTTGTGCAAGACCACCTTTCTTTTACAGGACTCGTAGGTAAGAAACCAATCTTTGCTGCTGGTATGAAAATGATTTGGGGTCAGGTCGCAGAAGGTTGGGTGATTGCAACACAAGATGTTTGGGATCATCCCTTATCAGTTGCAAGAGCAATCAAAAAAGATTTTGCCAAGGTTGCAAGAAAGTATAATATTAAAAGAGTTCAAACTGCTGTAAGATCAGACTTTGACAAAGGAATAAGATTTGCAGAATGGTTAGGATTAGAAAACGAGGGATTAATGAAACACTATGGTTTTGATGGTTCAGACCAATACAGATATGCGAGGATATTTTAATGAGTTGGCAGATGGCAGTAGTCGGTGCAATAGGTGCAGCACAATATCAACAACAAGGTGCGATTGGTAAATACAATCAAGCTGTTGCTAATCGTAATGCTAATGTTGCAGAGCAAGAAGCTGCATTAATAGAAAAACAAACTGAATTTGATATAGCAAGATTTGATAAAGATTTTAGAAGAGTAGAAGGTGAAACAAAAGTTGCTTTTGCAAAATCTGGTGTTGTTCAAGGAAGTGGAACTGCATATAAAATAGCTGCTGCTAATGCTAGAGAAGCTGAATTACAAAAACAAATTATAAGATATAATTCAAAAGTAAATCAAGCAAGAAAAATAGAATCTGCTAATTTTGCAAGAATACAAGGAAACATTGCTAGACAACAAGCAAGACTTGCACAAATAGGAACGATCGCATCAACAGGTACAAGTCTTTTAGGAATGAGTAATTTTGGTTCAACACCTAGATCAGATACGTTTACAGGTGGATTACAAACTTATGGTGGAGGATATAGTTTCTAATGCCAAAGATACCTACATTTACAACAGAAGCTAGACCAACTGCCGAAGCTCCATCAATTCAAACAAGAACTCAAATACCTTTAACACAAACTATTGGTACTGCTTTAGCACCAGTTACAAAAGCAGTAGAACAACACGCAGTTAATGAAAAAAATTTAGAAAATAAATCAGAAGCATTATCATTAGAAAATAAAGCATTACTAGAACTTACAGATGTATTTGAAGAAGCTGGTAGATTAGATAATAAAGATCAAGCATTTAATATTGTTCAAAATAAATCTAAAATTATAAAAGAAAAATATTCTAATTTAGCATCTAATAATGCAGTTAAATCTACTTTTGATAATAATTTTTTAGCAGAAGTACAAAAGGGAATATTTAAAGTTAATAATAGAGTTTCAACTAATATAATTCAAACATTAGATAATGAAGTTAATGTTAAAAAAAATAGATTACTTACAGAAGCGTATGTAAGTGATAACGCACTAGCATTAAATACTATTCAAACAGATTTAGAATTATTGTATGAACAAAACTACAAAGGTAGAATTGATGTAGATGAATATAATAAATTAATTCAAGGTATACCAGGTGAAATACAAGTATACGAAGTAAGTCAATTAATAAGCTCAAAACCAAGACAAGCATATTCAGATTTAATGAATAAAGATAAATTTGAAGATATTCCTTTACAAACAAGAATTTCTCTTATCAATGAAACAAAAAGTATTTTAATTCCTGAAATAAAAGATGAATATAAAAATCTTGTTGCTGCTGCTGCATTTGGTAAAGACGTACCTTTTGATATAAATTTTGCTAAAGAAATTTTACCACCAAGAACCTTTAATACAATGATGAAAGAATATAATAATGTAAAAGATACTGTTGCTGATGTAAAAATTATTAACACAATACCTAATAAAGATTTATCAGAAACTGTAGATGATATGCTTTCAAAAAGAGAACAAAGTAAAACTTTTATTGAGTTTCAAAAAGAAAAAAAAATACTTACAGAAGCAGTAAATGCTAGAAATGAAGCAATGGCTAGTGATCCTGTCTTATTTTTAAATGCTACTAATGATAATATAAAAATTTTAAGTGATGAACTGCAAAATGAAAATAATCCAGATTTAAGATTACAAAAGAAAAAAGCATTAACAGAAGTATATGTTGAAACTCAATTAAATATGGGTCAACCACCTTATCAAATAAAAGTTATGTCAAACTCTGAAGCAACTAAATTTGTTGAGCAATATAAAAATGGTGATCAAAATATGCGTATAACAATGTTGCAAAATTTAGACGCAGAGTTTGGTGATTATAATTCAAATGCTATGTTACAATTAACAAATGCAGGTCTACCTGTAACTGCCGAGCTTTCTTCTTTCTTTAATAATCCTAAACTTACAGAAAGATTTTTAAGTTTTGATTCTGAAGATGAGCAAAAAAGATTAAAACAATATGCAAAAGATAATAACATTACCTTTAATGATGTAAGAAGAAGTATTAGAGAAAATTTAAGTGAATTTGAAGATGTTGTAATGAGAGGTAGTAAATTTAATACAAGTGTCGCTTTAGATAAAATGGATAATATTGTAGATGTATTAAGTTATTATGCTTTGAATGAAATGGTAGCAGGTGTGTCTCAAGGTGCAGCAGAAAAAAATGCTTATAATTTAATTAATAATAGTTTTGATATACAAGATACTTTTTTTGTACCATTAGTTTATAATGGTCAATCATTAAATTCAGGTCATGTTGATTTTGTAGTAGAAAAAGCAAATCTTATAAAAGATTTTTATGTAGAAGATTTTGATGCGGTAGCTTTTGAATCTGTAGATGAAGATGTAACAGATATACAACTTAACGAAGCTATGCTTGATCAACTTAAAAATTTTGGTGAGTGGCGAAATACAGCAGATGGTACAGGTTTAATTTATGGAATTGTATTTAATGATGGTTCTTTTGGTCCTGTAAAAAATAAACAAGGAGAATATTTATCTTTTACTTTTGATAACACATCTTTAACAATTCCAGGAACAGATAAAGATATGGATTTAGATATAAGAACTAAATCTCAACAACTTCAACCAAGAAGAGGTTTTCCTGCTATTTCAGAGTCAGTTTCTAAATTACAAGCTAACAAAGGTTCAGAGATAATAGGTAGAAGAAGATAATGGCACAATTAGGATTTGGATTAAACATAAATGAAACCGCAGCAAAGTTTGGTTACGATCAATATAATACAAGATTAGGAGAAACTTTAAGTGCTGTAGCTGCTGATAACTGGAACTTTAATCCTTTATCATCTATTGGAACATATTATGATATGCAATCTGCAAGATCACAAGCTCTTGAAGATAATCAAGTTCGTATATCAAGAGATGAATTAAACAAAGAATATTCTGATCTTGGTTTATTTTTTAAAG
>VTLG01015855.1_pt1 | contig 18638 bp, 28 predicted proteins | sample 4694571 | NCBI WGS metagenome assembly VTLG01 (sample SAMN12604809, study PRJNA352737) | marine metagenome | biome: ENVO:00000447; feature: ENVO:00000209|ENVO:00000569|ENVO:01000036; material: ENVO:00002151; isolation source: viral sequences binned using virsorter ...
TGTGTTATTTCGAAAACCGCGATCTGCTGTTTTACTATTCGCTAACCAAACGCCTATAGGAGAGTTGCCTCCAGAAACGATATAACCAGTATTATAAGCGCGAGTAATATTAGCGTTCATGGATTCGTCAATGCCCGTAGTGGAGGCAAATCCGGTGGATGGAAATCTGACAAACCCCAGCCCTTCGCCACTTCCTAAAGCAGTCAACTCTCCTGAGCCATCAGCGACATCAGCAGCAGCGGCTATAGAGGCAAATTCATTACTGGTGAACATATACGGCGGGTTGACGCTAACATTTGCATTGAATAGGTCGATAGACTGCTGGCGCAGTTGCTCGTCATTATAATTTGAAAGCAGTCTGCCACCGGAAACTATAGCTGTTCCAGCATGACCAGTGGCAGAACCAGCACCACTAATCTCCCAGACCTTGCCATCTTTAAGAACAGCCGTTTCCTTGGCAGCCCCATTTGCAAAAGTAACGCCAAATACTGGCAGTGGACCCCCTGTACGAGGATCATACGGCGACGATGGCGTAAGACCCGCAGCAACACCTATTGGAGCATAGTTTATTGGCGGAACCGTACTGGTGGTTAATGTTCGGGGCCAGCCAGCCGTTCGTTCAGCCCAACTGCCGGAATGTGGGTCGATAATATGTATACCGTCTTCTGAAGATACTATTAGATAGCCCATACAAGCGGCTATATCGTTTGGTGTCGCTGCGCTAGCCAGATCAACCGTAGCCAGCGGTGTTGTAGATGGGGCACCCGACGACTGTTCCGTTAAGTCCCAGATATTTATTTCTGAATTAGAACCTTCGTCTTCAAGCGTAGCCAACATCAAACTAGAAAATACCGACGCCTTGCTCCACAGTCCGCTCCACGGCATCCCATCGACAGACGGACCAAATATGCATTGATCAACGAAGTTGCTATTGGTCTGGAGTACCCCTGCAAAGGCTCGTTCCGCATCCGCCCCGAACCCGGTAGCAGTGCCATTGTTCGTAATAGTGGCACCGCTATTAACATCAAGAGTCGAGCCAGACAGTACATTAAATGTATTGGCCGTCATGGTGAAGTCTTCGGCACCAGCGATATCGAACCGGATGGTGTCGTCGTCGTCACCTCCCTCTTCTACCTGTATCTGCGTATCGCCATCTTGGTCTGTAATTTTTACAGAGGATACAGCAGTGCGAACAGCAGCACCGGAACCGGCCCCATCTGCATAAATCCAGGCGGTTTCACCATTTTGAACAGTGGCGTTCGCGCCAGTCCCTTGCGAAAAGATCGCATTACGATTGGCTGATAAATTGTTATAGACCAGATACGCCTTATCCTGATCGTTTGGCGAAAGCGTGATCGTGTTATCACTGCCAAGATCGCCACCATCTCCAAGCACCAGTACACGATACATACCATCGGTGAGCGTGCCGTCCGTGGTGGTAAGGGTCGTGGTTGACCCGGTCAATGTCAAAGCACCGACGCCACTGATGGCGCGGTCAATGATATCCATGTTGGTATTGACGGTCCCGCCCCAGGTACCGGACTGATCGCCGGTATCCATTTTTTCAATACCCTGGTTCGCTGTATATGTACTTGCCATCTTAACCTCTTCTTATGCTCACGCAGCTATCTCTGTCCAATTCGGAACTTGGCCGTCATTAACAAGGAACCAGTCGATAGTCCCCACGCCCGTCGTTGCCGCAATTCCTGTAACATCCTGTCCCAACGCAATACTAACCGAACCAACTGATCCTGTTGCGGCTATCCCCGTAACGGGAGCGCCTTCTCCTATGATCACAGAACCGACACCGCCGGTTCCGGCAATTCCCGTAACGGGAACGCCCAGCCCTATGGATGCGCTTCCGACTCCGCCGGTAGCGGCAATGCCGGTTACAGCATAGGCCGTATCTATTACAACAGAACCGACACCTCCGGTTCCGGCAATTCCCGTAACGGATACAGGCCCAGGCTCGCCCCATGGCCCATCACCATATCCTACGCGCCCAAAGCCGCTAACAGAGGCCATTCTGAACTACCTTATGCAATCCGGATGATCGCATCCGTTGCGCTTGCGGTCGGGAACTGAACCGTGAAAGAGCCAGCGGAAACCGTCTTGTCACCGCCAAAGTCCAGCACGATAACCGCCGGATTGGTCAGGGAGATCGAAGTCGTATTCGGCGTCGAGTTATAGATCAACGCACCCCGCGCAGTGAAGGATGCCGTCGCCCATGTTGCGTCGGCAAAATCAACATAGGCCGTGGTCCCGCTTGTGGTCGGGTCCACCTTGGTCAAGGTAGCACCTCCCGCCGTGTACGCAGTGCCTGCCGTATTGGTTGTTTCGCCTGACGTGCTATAAGCAGTCGTCGTCGCATCAAGAGATGCCGTGCTGAGATACAGCGCAATCTTTATAGTATCGCCGGAAGACAGATCGAAATCATGCGCCCCCACCAACAACTCTTTCTTGAATGTCGTGGCCATCGCCTGGGTAATTGCCATCTTTAATAACTCCTAAGTAGTTCTGCCAGTTCCGAATAACCGCCCTTGACGGCCAGTTGAACACAAGTTTCTCTTTCTTCTTGCATTGCCTTTAAGACATACGCATGTACTACATTTTCCAACCGGGCGCGAAAAACTGCGGCCTGCTCTTTTATCTCTGGAGCCGCACTCTCGCTAACCTGCACAATCTTATTGCAGCAAAGCTGCGTGATCTGCTCCGCCGAAAGGCCCCCATTAACGCTGGTAACAACAGTTGGCGAGCCAACACTTCCTGCCGCCGTAAACATCATGCAGGCCTGTAGACAGGATTACCGTTTCTGTAGCCGTCCCGCCTGTCGCTGTATTCGCCCAACACCTTGGCCTGCATGAGCGCTTCCTGATAACGCATCAGATACATCTGCATGATGTCCTGCTCGCCCTTCATAAAAGTGTAGGCCTCCACCAAGCAACCGTATAACAAGACCTGCGGGATGTTATCTCCAAGCCAAGTGTTTGTATTGCTTGATGAAATTCCCGTTGGCCTGTGCTTGTAATGAAGCTCCATGGTGTACGCCGCATCCGGCACGGGAGAAAGGATGAAAGTGGTGTCGTCAAAATGGGCATAGTGTTCGGGCTGCCCTGTCGTGTCCGTGTCAGGGTTAGCCTCCCGCATGAAGGAAACATCCTTGGGCAGCAGATAGGAATAAACATTACCGCCGCTTATGAGCGCCAGCGAATGAGACGCCAGAAAATCAGAGGGCTTGCCCAGATAGGAATTTGAGGCCGTCGTCGTTCCCGTAGAGTTTTTGCGAAAATACGGAAGATCGATATCAAAGAGAATGCGAAGCTCCGCCTGATTGATGAACTCGTCTATCTGATCGACAAAGGTGGTCTCGTTGTTTTCCGTGTAATCCTTGATCGACTGTACGAGTGTGGAATAATTCATGGCGACCCCGCTAACTTACCGACACCGTGACAGTGCCAACCCCACCAGTTGCCTGCGTACTGGTCTGGGTGGAAAATCCGTACAACGCCGAGAGACCATTATTGTCACCGACCGGATTCCAGTTCCACGCAATCCTCCTCTGCGAAACCACGTTCGTATCAGTTCTGGTGAACGGCAGCGTCTGCGGATCATTGATCGGAAACTCACCAAGAAAATTCTGCGGCTGATCCTGATCAAGCATTGACAGGGAAACTCTTAATCCGGAATCCTTGCCATCCACGATCTGTGGGTAAAGGTCCTTCAGCTTGTAGGTGAGGCCGCTGCGGTCACAAATCCCAAGAGCATATTTCCCAACCACTCTATTGCTCATATCACAACCACCCGTAGCCGCCAGGAACCAGTTGTATCGACGCCTTCACCCTGTCTTCATCAGCGGCATAGCCGAACTGCTCGTCATAAACCGCCTTCAGCAGCGGAGTTCGCTCCGCAGTTTCCGGCCTTTTCATGGAAACATAATAGGCCAGCCCTGCGGTAAGCGCCGGAAGCCAGCGATCCGGAGCGTCATAAGTATTGGTTCCGGCTGTTCCTGCATCCTGTATGCGCCTGATGCGCCAGTAAACCAGCGTATAGGTTTGCGCATCGTCGGGCACCGGCCACAATGTATATTGAGGACTTGTCGTCCTCTGAATGTAAATTTGTAAAGGCTTGCCTTCTTGCAGCTTGTTCGGCAACTGGGCGTAACTCATCGGAGAGATGCGCGTCACCGACGTATCGGCCTGATTATTGGTTTCTCCCGCATCCGTGCGAATCATCTGGTCCAGAAAATCAATTGTCGCTGATGGGAAATCGTAAGTCGCCGTACCAGCGGTGATGGCCTGCGTGCCCTCTTCTATTGTCCACAGGTTCAGGCCGCGATTGATCCATTCGATGGACATCAGGTCGAGGCTGCGCCTTGCCGTCTTCAGGTCATAGCCGCTGCGCATCTCCACACCGGCACGCTCATAGGCCTCCTCACAGATATCAACGATATCCAGAGTAAAGTCGCTGGTGCCGGAAGTTGCCATCTAGGCGTACCTTTTCTTTGTCTTTGTCTTTGTCTTTTTGCTCTTAACCTTCTGGCCGGTTTTCTTGGCGTACCTAGCGGCAGCTTTCTGCTGCCCCTTGCCATAACCGAACACTTTTTTCTTCGGACCCTTACCAACAGTTGGCATCACGTTCTCCTTCTGGCAGCTTTCCTGCCCTCTGACATGGCAATGGCCACGGCCTGCTTCGGGTTCGTTACCTTCGGACCCTTCTTGCTGCCGCTGCGCAGCTTGCCTTTCTTGTACTCCGACATGACGGTGCGGACTTTTCTATTCTTCTTGGAGCCACTCAACTGCTTTCCGGTCTGCGCTCGCGAAATAGCCATCAGCACTTCCACCGTTTTCTAGCCTGACGCAACCGACTATTGGGGTTCTTGGCCGCCTTCGGAAACTTCTTCATTTGCCCAGCCGACCTTGCACAATAACTCTTCCGTCTAGCCTTACGCTTTCCAGTAGGACTTTTCTCCGTAACAGCAGTCTGCAACTTACTACCAGGATTTTGCCTGCGATACTTGGCAACACCTTTTTTTGTAAGACCCGCACCAGACTTGGTTGCCCTCTTATGGCCCCCCTTAATAGTCAGGCCCTTCGTTCCAGACCCCCCTTTTTTAGTAGATTTAACCACAACGAGTTAGAGTCCTGCCTTTTTTGCAAGGACCCTATCTACCTTCTCCTCAAGGCGGTCGAACCGCTCCAGAATCCGGCCAAGGCTCGCCTCGACTTCCGGCTTGGTGACATAGGTCTTGGCAACCTCTTCCCTAGTGTTGGAAATCTGCTGCCGGATATCAACAATCGATTGAGACATACCGCGCACCCACCAAAAGAACGAACCGGCTATCCCGGTCAGAACAATATTCCAGATCAGAGCAGACTGTTCCGGCATACCAAATCCCCTTAATAAGAATTTACCGGTCAATCGTAATATTTAACCGCCCTGATCATTATCTCATATGCGTCTCCACTGGCTTCGGTACCCAGAGTTGACAGAAGGATGTCCCCGTTGGGGTTTGTCCCATACATCTTTATTCCGCCCACACTACTGAAGTCCTGATATGTCCAGCCGGGATTCAAATTAAGTGCGACGACATCCGTATCTGCATCGTACCAAAGCTGGACGCCGTCAAAGCCATAGACCTGCCCCCAGATTTCTTGAATACGAACCTCATTACAGGAATTGCCGCGTGCATCCGTAGCAAGAGCGGAGACATCAATCTTCGTGACCTTTGCCTCGCCGGTGCTATCGGAAAGGTTGGTAAGCTGAACAACCAGTTGCCGCTCACCATCTTCAATTGTGGTTGTGCTTACCGCATCAGCCATGAGAATCTCCTATAAAGAAAGAGGGGGGCGAGATGCCCCCCGCCCTCATTTAGAACCAGCCTTCACCTTCCCGGCCAAAACCAGCGCCTTGTAGGCAGCGCTCCCTTCGGGGGGAAGTTCTTCTTTCTTAGAAGGCTTCTTTGCTGAAGCAGCAGAACCCTTTTTAGGTGCAGCCATGGATCACCTATACCTGATCGCTGTACTGAACCATGCCATCGGTCTGCCTCTGGGCCGCCGTGAAGAGATAATCACAGTCAACCTTGTTGGCAGCGGCTTCACCAGCAACCGCAGCAACCCACGTCGTAAGCTGCGAAGTGGGAATGTTGTCCGTGGTCGTGACCTTCAGGACGCGGTCAACATAGAACTCGACCTTGCCCGTTCCGGTTACCACGAAGCCCAGACGGCGATCATTGGAAATGGTGCCACCAGAAACAGAACCGTCCGCCAAATCAACGCCCGTATCCGTCTTGGTCTCGGTTCCTCCACTATCACAGACCGCATAAATATCCGCCGCTTCATCCACAACCAAAAATCCAATTTGGTTATTGGTTCCAAAAGGAACGCCTGTGGCTAAAGTACCATTCTCACAAAGACCGACGAAGATATCCATCTGATCCGCATCTGTCGAAACAATGCGGGTCTCAAAGTACAGCTTCTTGCTGGCCTCCGCCTGCCATATCTCGTTACCTTGCAGGGATGCTCCAGTATTGTCCGAACCTGTCCCGGCAATCTCATACCAACCGCCAACAGCATCAGCAAGAATAGCGCCCGTGCCGCTGGTAAGCTGCGAATAAGTCCAGTCGTTCGTGCCATCAACGGCAATGCCGGTGAAGTCATCGAACTGCACCACATAATCAGGGTTCAGTTGCATCGGCAGGTTCTTGAACCAAGTGCCGCTGCCTACGGTGCGGCCCTCACCGCTGTACATCATCGGGCCGGAGAAACGTGTCGTTCCCATAAAACTACCTCCTTACGAAAGGATTTGCCCTAGTGTCTTCGTAAGCGTCCGCTGGGCCGGTCGCTAGGGCTGATTTCTCCCAGGAAAACGGGAGGGGCACACCGCACCCCTCCCGGTAACATTACGCGCCAGGAGAACTAAAGATTCCCAGCGGATCACTGACACCAAACGAATACCGCTCGCGAGCCTTGTAGCGCACGTTACCCGTATTGAAGTCACCGTCCATGGATGTGGTCATGGCAGCACGCTCAAAGTGCTTCATGCCATTCGGCACATCGGTGATGATGAACCAAGCATTCGTGTCGGTCAGGTAATGGTTAACCTTATAACCTTCAGGAATGGTGCCATTGTGCTTAATGGCGTTGATGTCGTTATCAGCCGTCGATGGACGCAACTCGCTGTCCAGAATACGGCTTGCCACAAACATCAAGTCCGGTGGAACAATAATCCGACGCGGACGTGCCGCAATCAGAAGGCCCCGTTGGTCCGTCCATTTGGCAATCTGAATGACCGCAGACTCCAGGGAAGTCTCATTCAGATCAGTGGCCGTTGACGGGGTATTGGAATTGGTCCCGCCGGAAGCCAGTGGATGCGCGGTATTGAATAGCGTTACACCGTCGCCAGACTGATAGCTGCCGCCTGATTGCCCGTTATTGAGCGGGAAGGCAGCCTTGGTCTGCTTGGTGTAGGCCATCGCACGGGCGAGTGCCTTGGTATAGCGGGCACTGAGGCTGTCATAGAGGTTGTCCTCCATGGCTTCCTCGGTGATCGCAAATCCCATTGCAATCGTTTCGTGGTTATACCTCGCGGTGAAAGTTTCCTGCGCATTGTCATACGAAATGGCCGAACCCTCGTTCTTGACGGGAGCGGCATCGAAACCGGCCAGCGCAACCTCTTCTTCAAAAGATCGGTCGGAAGATTCCGTTTCGTAGATTTCTGCATCTTCGCCTTCGTACTTAGCGTACTCCAGACCGAACAATGCATTGATCCCCGGCAGGAGTTCTTTAAGCATTTGCGCTCTTGAAATAGCCATAGCTTAACTCCTCCTATATACCGGTTGAATCTTGTAGCTGATGTGCAGCACAAGAGTCGCCCGTGGCATCGCCGGGACCGTTGAACTTACAAAGAACGTCCGTGTAAGTGTCACCAACCGTAGAGTTCGGACCATCAACAAAGCCGAGAATCTTAACCGGCAAGGTCTTTGTCGTAGCAATGGTGTTGCCATCAATGGCGTTTTTGGACGTTCCAATTGAGGTTGACCCAGCAGTCTGAACCACCGCCACATTGTTCCCCAAGCCGGTTTGGGCAATCGCCTCATCACCTTGCGCCTGGAAAACGATATTCGGATCGTCCACCACATAAGCCTTGATGTCTGTGGCCGAAGTACTGGCCGTCCACATCTGGGCATAAGTGGGCTGGTTTGTGCCGGGGTCAGTGTAACTGCACCCGACAAAAATCCCCACGGGAGTCATCGTCGTCGTGCCGGTGTCTTTCTCGACAGTACCGGCAGCTACGATTTTGACGACATCCCCGTAGAAGATACTGGTTCCGTAACTATTGGTGACCTTATATTGCCGTGTGGCACCAGAAAAGGTACCTGCGCCAAGAACACCAACGGGACGGAAACCATAAGGGGCCGCTGTAGTAGCCATTATGATTATCCTCCTTCAAAGGACAGGGTTAAAGCACAGCGGAAAACCTAAAGGGGTTTACCGCCACCGAAAGACACCCTCGTAGTCGATTCATTAAGTTTCGGCATACGCGGATCATCTTCCCGCATGAAGTTATGATTAACCGATTCGTGCTGCTGACGAGCCAGATTGGTAAAATACTCTGACCGCGCCTTGTAGTTCTCCTCACTCGTCTTACACAAAAGAAGACCACCTACTTCAATGTTCCCGGCATAATCACTGCCTCTATCAGAGGCCATCATCATCTCCGGATGATCCTCCGCTCTCACAGGCTCCCAACCTTCACGGAATCTCTTGGACGCATTGACGTTGTCCTGATTTCCCATGATGGAAGTTCTGATCCAGCGAAAAACCCACCCATCCTGCGGGGCAGGATCGGGTAATACCTGCGGTGGTTCCCAAGACTTTTCTCTCTCACCAGCTTCGCGAGAATCGGCTTCTCTTGGTGTGCGCTCATCTGCCGCTATGTCAGCCATTGGCTATCTCCTTCACAACCTGTGCCGCATATTGTTCCGGCGTTATCCCAAGTTTGCTGGCGAGGCGAACCTGGGAGGAAGATAACTCCACTTTGCTCGGCTTCTTGCCGCCGCGACCTGCGGGGGCGACCACCGGGGTCTTTCGAGAAGTCGGAGGCCCACTTCCAGAGGATGCTTCCTTCTCAAAACTTTCGGGGAACTTATTCCTAAGCTCCTTGTCCACGATCTCATAATATTCATTATGGACCAGTGGATTGTATCCTTTACGAACAAGCTGTTCATGCACCCCTATGGCAAAGCCCGTCAACTGCTCGTAACCGGGTCTTTGAAACCAGGGGTTTTTCTGCAACCAAGCAACCGCCTTCGGGTCCGGAGGCGGCACATGCTGTTGCTGCTGTGACTGATCCAGAACCTCCTGCTGTACTGGCTGTTCATTATAGGCATCGGGCGCTGCCACATTATAATGTGAGCGTTCCGCATGTAGGCGCGACACCTCCGACTGCGCATCAGCAATAGCGTCGGCATCACCGGTTTCATAGGCTTCCTTGAACCTCGCCTTGGCAGCGTCAAGCTCGACATCGTTCTTTGCAGAAACCTGATCGTACAACAACCTTCGGCTGTTTGATAACTGGTCCTTTAGCGCCTTGTTTTCCGACTGCACGTTCTGCGCATAACGGACTGCCTCGTTGTTCTCGCGCAGTGCCGTTTCCTTGTCACGGCGCTCGTTGTGAAATTCATAACGCAGCGTGTCCATGCGCGACTTGACGCGCTCGGACAGGCCGGGAATGTCCTCATCCAAATTCTCCGACACATCTCCTCTCGGAGGCCGGTTACGGTCCTCTTCAGGGGTATCGTCTATTACCGAAACCTCTATATCAGGGGCATCTTCCGCAAGAACATCGATGGGGTCGGTAAAGTTTCCGGACTTCTCTTCGGTGAAGAGATCGTCCTGGGCTTCCTCGACTGCTTCCGGTTCGATGCTCATGCCCGTATCACTCCCAATGGATTCTCCACAATGGCCTGGGGCACATCGTCGGTGATAAGCCTGAACTTCTGGCCATGAACTTCGATACGGGTTCCTGAATATGACCGCATGACAATCCAGTCGCCCTCCTTGCAATAGGCCCCGCTGGGAAATTTCCTCTGCGGGGTTTCCGCATAACAGTCGGGACCAAGCGCCATGACATAAGCCGTGATGCTGGCCGTCTCCTCGCGGTCCCGCGCATTGTCCGTAAGGTAAATGCCGCCCTCCGTCTTCTCCTCCTGTTCAGGCAACGCCACCAGAATATGATAGGAGCAGGGTTGCGGCAGCTTACTCGCAGCCTTCCTCTCCTTCTCCTCACTTAGTTCAACAACCTTTTTATCGGACACAGGTCTCTCCTTGCGTTTTCGCTCTGAGCGGGGGTAACGCTCCCCCTGCGCATTTGTTTACCAACTGGCGGGCAGTGACGATCTGCCCCGATGTTTCACATGAAACATTCATTATTCATCCCGCTCCGTCTTCAGCCCTTCTCTGTTTTTCCATCAGGTCCAGCATTTCCCTTTCGGCTGTCGCCAGTCCCTCTATGATGCCAACCATCTTCTGGTATTCATCAAAAGACTTGGCACCGCCCATTGCAAGATCGTCGGCCCTTTCATTCATCAGGTTCCGTAATATCTTTCGATAAGCCGAAAATAAAGATTGATCAAGCAATATTAACTATTCCTGTTTCTCTTCGTGTCGTCATCCAGCAGGGCTTTTGCCACTTCCGTCGAGAGCCGCGCCCTCTCCAGAACCGCCCTTTCCTCTGTTTCTGAAACCTTCAAGGCCGCATCTTCCTGGGTTTTCGCAATCTCGACGCCCAGCTTGACACCTTCAAGCTCGGCATTCTGGGCCATCTTCTCACGCTCAAGCTCCTGGGAAGAGCGCTCCTTCTCAGCATTGAACATCAGCCTTGCCTTGTCGGTCTCGGCCTTCCGCTGAATATCAGCCATGCGAAGCTCAAGCTCTTTCTGCTGCAACTGGAACATCGGGTCTTGCGCCTGCTGCTGCGCCTGCTGCTGCTGGGCCTCGGCCACATTCTTGTTGAACAGCCTCTCAGCCGCCTCCGCCACCAGCCGCGACAGCTTGACTTCGATGTCTTCAGGCAGCGGTTCGTTCGGCGGCGGCAATTCCACACCAAGCTGCTTTTCGATCTCCCTGCGATACTGGAAGCCAAGATGCTCCTGTATGTGTGACGCCATGGCTGCGGCAATGGTTCCGGCCATCGGGCTTTGAGAGACAAGCTGCTGTATCTTCGGGTCCTGTATGGCTGCCATATGCACCTGAATATGGGCCTCATGGTCCTGATAAATGAATGCCTTCAGTGGCTTACCGTTCAGCACATCCATGTTCTCGCTGACCGGGTCACGCGGCTTCATGTCCTCGCTGAGAGGAATGATCTTCTCCGCATCCTGTATCCCCAGAACATCCAGCATCTGCCGGTGCAATTCTGGCAGATCGTACATCTGCGGTGCCGACTGGGATAGCTGAAGAGCAGCCTGATACTGCATGATGCGCTGGCTCATGGTCGCGGCGTTCGGATCGGACACCGGAATGACATCCACGCGGCCATCGAAGTCGTCGCCCTTTATGGCCTCCTTGTCATCGGCCTTGTATTCGTATTCGTCTTCCGCGTAGTCGCGGACGATACCGGCAATCAGGATGAACTCCTTGCGCATGGCATCGTGGAGCCTCGCCTGGATGGCCGACATGACTTTCATTGACCGCTCAATGAGAGCCAGGGTGGTGCCAACCGGGGCATCCTGTTTCATATCCGCCAGCTTCAGATCGGTGATCGAAGCGAAGCGCCTGCCTTCCTCGACAATCTCTCCCAGCAACGAATGCAGAACATTGCTCGGTTCCTTGTAGGGCAGGAAGGTGATGTTGTCTCTGATGGCCCCGCCGGGAACGTCAACGTCCCTGAACTCACCGGGCATGATCGGAGAATCATCGCCCTTGATGCGCAACCCCCTGGACTTCAAGCCACCCGGCAGATTCGACAGGGTTCCAGCATCGACAAGCTGCCTGAGAAGCGAGGTTGCCGACTTGGCAATGCCGCCAATCAGATGGATCAGGCCAAAACCATAGAACCCCAGACCGGGCATGTACTGATAATGCACAAAATGCAGGCGCTTCATGCGCAGGGCATCGTCCTCGTACCAGTTACGCCGGATCGACAGGACGGAACTGCCACCCTTGACCATGGTCACCACATAAGGCAACGCAATACCGGTCTCGTCGCCGTCATCGTCGGTATCCTCGTAACCTTCAAGGTCGAGATCGACGTGCATCTCCAGCAAAACATAGCGGTCATCATGCTCGTAGGTGGGATTTTCCCCCTCAAGCTCGTCGTATTTCTCCTGAATATCGGAATAATCCGGCGCATTTGGCGACAGTTCGATGTCGCGATACAGGCCAGCGACCTGTAACTTGCGGATATCGTTATGACTTTTCCGCATCATGTGGGTATAGCGGGAGGCCGTCAGGAGATCGGACGCCCCGTAGCTGACAACGAAGTCCTCTGCCGGAATGAAATGGGAACAGACCCGACCCATGCTGGGATCGTAGTAAACCTTCTTGAAGGAGGAACCGGCCAGGGGCAGCGAGAACAGCATCTGCTCCGTTTCCGGCCTGAACTCCGTCATCTTCTCGGTCAGCAGGTAGTTCATGTGCTGCTGGATACGCTGCGCCTGCTCTTCCTTCTGGTCCGTTATCTCGCCAATAATCTTGGTCTTGACGGGACCGGAGGCAGGGAATAGCTCCATGATCGCCTGTGACTGGAAGCGCACCACGGCCTCGGTCAGGATCGGGTGATAGACACCACAGGCTCCCGGCCACGGGGTTGTCCTGTCGTCGGCCTTCAGGCCAAGCAGGTCAAGTCCCCTGGTATAGGTCCGTGCCCAGTCGGCGCGGGAAGTGCGGTCGCCTTCAAACTCTCCGTTCAACTGGGAGGCCAGCCGCTCCAACACGGTGTCCTCCATATGCTCGGCCAAGTTGGAATCGAAACCGTCATCACCGCCGGTCTCTCCGGAGCCGGGGTCAAAGTCAATGACGACACCGCCGTCATCGGTGGAGATCGCCACCGCTTCGGGATTGACAACAGCAACCTCAAGCGCAGACCCCTCGGCGTCCACGTCAAGGCCCCGAAGCTCTTCCTCCGTGACCGTACTGTCGGTGCGCGTGGGAGCCTGGGCGATGCTCTTGTCTATTGCCATTAACTAGACCTTCTTGATGGTCGATACCCAGTCAGCCGGGGGCTTCTGGGCAGTGTCGGTAATCTGGTCCGCATAGGCATAGAACTTGGTGCCCTTGGTAGCGGCACCGGTTCCCTTGATTGGAATCTGCTTGCGGGGAACCTGCTCGCCTATGGTGCGGCCTATCACTCTTGGTTTGTGCATTTCCGTCTCCTAATAATATTCCGCCCTCTGCACGGGCATTTCCTGATCCTCGTAATCGGAGGCGACCCTGATGAAGCCGCCCTGCCGGAAGCGCAGCAACGCCTGGGTGCTGCTATCGACAAGGTCGTCATGGGTGCCGACCGGAAAGGCGGCGAACTCCTCCATGACCTCTTCCGCCCAGTTCTTGTTCGGTGCCCAGACAATGCCGGAAGCGAACAGGTCGCTGACCGCATTGACCCTGGCAATCTTGTCATTACCCCTCGACGGGGTAAACTCGCTGACCGGGATGCCCATCTGCCGCAATTCAAAGATCAGCGGCGAACCCGCCGCCTTTGCCTCGACGATGCAGGCATCCGGCTCCCACTGGTCGTAGGTCTTCTGAGCCACCTTCTTCAGTTCAGGAAACTCCATCCTGTCCTTGAAGGCATCCAGCAGGATGATATTCGCGGTGTCCGTACCCAGATCATTAGGCTGGTAGAAGACGCCCCATGTGGTGCAGGCCGAATAATCCGCCCTCTGGGTTTTCAGGAAGGCGGTATCCCAGGACTGGATGATGAACTCACAAGCCGGTGGATCATCCTTCTCCCACCTGCGCCACCAGTCCCGCTTGATCATGGCCTGCTCTTGCGCCGTGGGGTCCTGCTGATATTGCGCAGACCACTTGGCGGCAGGCAGTTCGGCCTTCAACCTTTCCAGTTCGTCCTTCGACCAGTATTCCGGCCACAACGAATTGCCTGATGGCAATATAGCGGGAAGCTGTATGACCTCCCATTCGTCGGAACCATCCCGCTGCTGCGAGGACTTTAACAATTGACCGGTCAAATCCCGTTGATGCCAGCGGGTCATCACGACAACGATGGAGCCACCGGGCTGCAACCGCTGACGGGGACCGGAAGTGTACCACTCGTAAACCGGATCGAAGATCGCCGGATCAAGCGACTTGGCCTCCTGCTCACTATGCGGGTCGTCGATGATCAGCAGGTCGGCACCCTTACCGGTAACCGCACCGCCAACGCCGATGGCAAAATACTCGCCTTCCTCATTGGTGTTCCAGCGGCCTGCGGCCTTACTGTCCTGGCGCAGCTTCACCCCTGGAAAAGCCGCCTGAAAATCTTCTCTGCCGACGAGGTTCCTCACCTTGCGGCCAAAGCCCACCGCCAGTTCGGCGGTATGGGCGGTCTGGATAACCTTTCTTGACGGGTCTCTGCCGATAAACCATGCAGGCAGAAGATAACTGGCGAACTCCGATTTGGTATGACGCGGCGGCATGTTGACAACAAGCCGCTTCAACTTGCCCTCGGCCACCCGCTCAAAGGCGTCGGCCATGATCTTGTGATGCGGGCCTTCGATGAAGGCGGGCCACATATTCTTCACGAACGGCAGAAAGCTCTTCGCTATCTTCTCGCGGGTGGTGGCCTCTTCAAGGCGCTCCAGCAGAGCGAGGATTTCCTTCTGATCCTCGTAGGGAAGGGCAGCCGCTTTCTGGATATAGGCATCAAGTTGCGGATCGGATGTCGCCAAGAGGGAGACCTCTCCACCAAATATGGTATACGTTTCCGTGTTTGTACCATAATGTGCCCATTGACACCGATGTGTCAATATTGGCCGGTCAACTTTTATTTATGGAACTGCCCAGGAAACAAAGGGATGTTACGCCGCAGCATCATGGCAGCCGTTATCCTGATGGCCGCACTCCCGGCCCAGGTTCAGGGTCAGGTACCGTGCCTGGAAAAGCAAAAGATGCGCAGCGTGCTGGAGCAACGCCACGGAGAAGCTGCGGTGGTGCGCGGAATAGCCGATCAGACCATGGTCTTTGAGCTTTTTATCAACCCGAAAACCAAGACATGGACGGTTATTCTCACCAGCCCCAACGACATCTCATGTCTGGTCGGGCAGGGCACCGGGATAGAATTTCTGGAGGCGTCGGGCTGCTACCGGCGTTCAAAGGAGGTGAAGTCAAACCTGGGATACACGTCCGCCTCCCGCGACCAGACCTCGTACCGGCAGATATGTGCGCAGGGTTCCTCCCAGATGGCGACCGCGAGGGCACGATCCGGTTTACCTTTTTTGCCAAGATAGTCTTCCCGCCAATCCATCATGGCGAACCGGCTGGGCCGGTACTTGAGGAACTGCGCCCGTCCCTTCTGGCAGGCCCACAGCCGCTCGGAACAGACCAGGGCCATGGACATCACGCCGATACTGAAGGCGTGATCGATGAACTGCCGTATCTTTGAGAACGGCGGGTTGGTCATCAGGATTGGCGACATCGGGGTGTCATAATCAAAGAAGTCGTTACCGGTGGTGATATCGGTCTCTATGGCCTCGACGCCATGGGAGCGAATCGCCCCGGCAATCCGGCCATCCCCGGCGCAGGGTTCCCAGATCGGGATCGGCGGTCGGGCATTGCCCAGCCTGATGGCGTTGATCTGCACGTCGAGGAACTCCCGCGCCATACGCTCCACGATTTTCTCTGGGGTCGGGTAAAAATCATGCTTTGCTCTCATTGGTATCGCATATCCTTCTAATAAATAAGGGGGGGCGTCGGTTAGGAAACATTGACCATTTCCACAACCTTCCTGACCGCCTCCCCCGGCGTTCCTCTCGGACCATGACGGTTGTATTCGGTATCAATCGCCCTGATCAACGCCCCTTCAATGCTGTCCAGATCACTTTCCGGCCAAGGCAGAAAGAATACCTTGTTGAAGTCCTTCTTGTTGGCATACGAGCCATCGCTCCTCTTATGCGAAGCGACCCTGGCCACAGGCATCACGCTCTGGCCGATATAGACAACCTTTTCATCCCGGCAGAGAAAGTAGACACCGGGACCGAGATCAATGTGCTTGGTGATATCGCACAGCCCATCGATATCCCTAATCTCAAGCGGCACCTTGAGCAGATCGTCTGGTTTCGTCCCAGTGTAGGTAATACGGATTTCATCCGGAAGCCGAGAGCCTTTAATACGGCGTGCTAGATTGGTACTAATCCAGTCCTTAACCTCCGATGACTTAAACATCGGCGGACCTTCGTCGATACGCCAATGCGGCATGTACCCGGCCTCGGCCAGTTCGACAACTCTTTCAGCCGAGAGCGCCCCTTTGATCGTCATGGAAATCTCTTCGGCAGTCCTCAGACTGCCAGGATATTTCTCCGGAGAATCGGTAACGCCTGTAACAATATGTCCTGGCGTTGCGTAAGAATCGTCCTGTTCCTTCATGGATGCTGCCCATCCTGCACCGGTCCATAGATTGACCGCGCCCGACCGGAATGTTTCCTGAGTTGCCCACGGGCACACAGCAAATTCACGATGCGGTAGGCCCCTGACTTGTTTTTCATGCCGAGACCATCGGAGATTTCCTGATAACTTGGGCCATAGCCATAGCGCTCCCAGAAATTCAGGACAAAATCACGACACTGCTTCTGACGTTTTGTCATTTTCCGTCATCTCCTTCTCCAGTTCTTCGGGGGTCTTGCCAAACAGGTTGACGTTGCCCGATATGGTGGTTCTTTCCCCATCCGCCACGAACGGATAGACGGTATGGTTCAGCCAATGGGGGAAAATAACGAATTTTCCCGGCTCCGGAACGATATCCAGCACCTTCGGCGGCCTGAATTGCATCGGACCCCGCTGGGCGAAGGGTCCATTGAAGAACTTTATGCAGCCATCCAGATAACCTGACGAATCAAACAGGTTGGTGGCCGCATCATTGCGCATATTTTCCGGCACCCGCGTCCACAGCACGAAGGACATCCCTGCTTCGGTGTCAGTGCCATGGTCGTGCATGGGATTGTAGTCGCCTGCGAGCATATGCACCGACCACAGGTCCTTGCACTGCGCTCCGACCCATGGAATCTCCCCGGTGAGGGCGGTTTGCTTGCCGAAAGCCTCGACATAGGTCATGGCAAGCTGCTCGACCAGGGTGTAGACCTTGCCGAATACGGGATTATCCCTGGATAACCCCAGTTGTTCGCCCCTTTTCATCTGCCCGACCAGGGTATGGCCATGACTGCTCCGGTTCTGGTCACCCCGCAGGCGGTCAAGCTCCACATTCAGGGCATCGACCATCTCCATGGGGATGGTGGTCTGGCAGAGCATGAAATCAATGATGGAAAACAGGGTGATTTGCGCCTCAAACGGCTTGAATACACCGTCGTTGTCCTTTTTCGCAGGGGGTTTCCGCTTTTTCTTAGCCATCCATATTCTCCCTCCACAACTCCTTATTCGGTACGCCAGACACGAACCCCGCCATCAACGATACGGACCTCAAAATGTTCGGGATGCTTTTCATGCTGATAGAATATCACCGACTTCATGGCGTACAGTTTACTTTTCTTATTGCCGGTAACGGGAACGAAAAAGCTATCGCCCACCTGCATCTGCCGCCAGGGATATTTATAACGGCTGTAATCAGAGCCGCCCTGCGGCATCGGAACACCCGTCTCCAGGGGAAAATCAGAAAATTCCATTGTCACCTCCCAACATGCTCTTCAAACTGCCTCTCCATCTTCGCAACGATATGGTCTGGCACGTTGTGAACCGACTGATAACTCCCCCGGCAGATATGCTCAACGACATCCGCCTGATGGCGTTCGGCCATCCGCCGGTACGGTTCAATCTCCCACTGCCGGATAAAAGTATTTGAAACGACCACGTCATTGCCATCGGCAAGGGCCGTCTCCGTCACGTCCTGACACCACTGATGAGCCTCCCGCAACCGGGAAGGATCGAAGGCATAATCTTCGCCCCAGAACTGATCCGTCTCATAATGATGCTTGAGGCCAAGTCCCTCGGCATAAGTCGTTTTGCCGGAACCGGGAATCCCTCTAACGATGTAAAGAACCTTCATTGTCACCTCCAGTCATATGAAGCGACAACCTACCGTAAACTTACTGCCAACGTCAAGACAACTAGGAGGATCGGTTTAATTCTCCTAGTTCTGCCAGGAATTAACTAGGAGAATAACTAGGGTAATCCGAGCTACGCCTGAATCCAGCGTCGAGGGGTTAAAATGTTTTCAGGCATATCTCTTAGTACTAGCTAGCCTATGTAGTACTAGCCTTATTTGGTACTAGCCTATTAAGTACATACCCAAAAAATAGGGTGTACCAAACATTGAGTACCATACGGTAGGTACTAGCCTATTTAGTACTTGACAGGTACTAATTACAAGGCTAGTACTTAATGGTACTAGGTTAGTACCGGGGTTCCTGCGGAATTTTAGCACGTTGCCAACCAGCCTCCGTCCGTGGGAACCCTCCCCTCCCTGAGTACCCTGTG
>VTLG01008933.1_pt1 | contig 18634 bp, 24 predicted proteins | sample 4694571 | NCBI WGS metagenome assembly VTLG01 (sample SAMN12604809, study PRJNA352737) | marine metagenome | biome: ENVO:00000447; feature: ENVO:00000209|ENVO:00000569|ENVO:01000036; material: ENVO:00002151; isolation source: viral sequences binned using virsorter ...
AATCGTCATTGCCTTGCATCTGTTTCTTAGCTTTATCTAAAGCATCGTCATCAGTATCAAGGATATGATAGACCTGTTCAGCAGACATCTTATGGTAATCTCTATCCCATACACCGCCATCGGGTAACTCCATCTTTAAGTCATAAAGAAGATAGTTGTTGATGGCATAGTCACAGGCAACATTCCAAAGCTTATGATTTCGATTACCCTTTCTCAAAGGATGCTCCCAAATAACATGACAAGCTTCGTGGATAAGTACCCCCTCAATCTCTTCGTCTGTATGATCATCAACAAACTTAGGATTATAGAAAATACTTTTCCCATCCGTAGCCATAGTCTCGCAGTCAGATTTCACAAAGGGCAGAGGTAATAGCATACTTGCTATACCTACATTACCCCTCATTAATCTAGACCTACATTTTATAAGCTTATCCATTGTTACCTCCTAGCTTACCTAAGAAATCATCTTTCAATGGGTCGATAGCTTTTTCAAGATCACTCGCTACTTGATCTCTTTTGCTCTTACCAATTGCTGACTGATCTCTCAGTGAATCCACTGAATCTATCTTGGACATAACCGCCACTAAGTCAGTGTGTGCCTTAGCAATGTCATCATCACTACCGAATACACTATCGTTAAATGATGGCAATACTTGGACAGCTTGTCTCAGCTTATTGACACTAGAATCCTTGAAGAATCCACCCTTTTTAACATTTTTAGGGTCGTAGCTTTTAAGCTTCTTAGCTAAGTTACCGACTTGCTCAACAAGAGCTTCAACAATAACTCTAGTCTGAGTAGCGATATTATTTTTGATACGATTCTCCACATCGTTTTCAATTTTATTTCGCATAGTCTCAGAGACATCTAGCCTTAAGTCACTGCCATACTGAGAGATAAGATTAGTTTCAAAATCAAATTTGAATTTATTCTCTATCTCCCAGTCTTCGGGGTAATCACTTTCGTTAAAAGCATCCCCAAGCAGAGACTTAGCTTCCTCAATTTTCTGCGGATAACTTTCTAGGAAAGCATTCACTTCTTTGAAGAAATCTCTCTTGGCAGTATCCATAGCTTCACTCAGATTATCTAGCTGAGTATTAGGGCAAAGTCTCCACCCACTGACTACCTTGTCATCAACATCAGTAGAGTTGTCATCCCAAGGCAAAGTCATTGGATAGTAAAAGTCATTCCTAACCTTATTAATTATTCTTCTGAAATACTTGTCATGGGCTTTACCCACCAAATGTTTCTGAACATTTAATAAGTCTGAATTAGCTTTTGTATCTTCAGCTAACTTCGTTCTTAGATTTCTATCTGATTTTATACCACTCCAATGCTTCGTTGTGAAACGAACAAGAACAGCTTTCTCAGACAGTAAAGTTTTATTTTTATTAGTCATAAATATTTACCCGTTAATATTCTAAGTCTTTGTTTTCGACTTTAAATTCTGCAAAGACCGAAGTCTCTTTCAACTCTTCCCTTTTAGTTACTGCTTGTCTTACAAAGAAGATAGCAAACTCGGGAGTATTGAATTGCTTAACATAGGCTAGAGCATTCTCGAAGAAGCTATAGACTTCTTTCTTAGATGCATTAACTATTCTGTCAAGCAGAGCAATACAAGTTGCATAACATAATCCATGATCATCGATTACTTCGACATCCTTACCTTTCAGTATTCCTGTAAGGTTTGGAACATCATCAACAAGAGAGACAAAGTTAGCAAACTCAATCGCAGTAGTCTCTCCGACATCACACTGAGCAATGTGCTGATACATATCTTTTGACGGATTAGTCTTCAGAGTATCACTCAGTCTTGTCCATGATCTTGGACTTGGTTGTGGCTCGGCTATCTTGGCATCAAATACATTCAATGCATTAGGTTGAAAATTCAAGAAACCCATCACAAGTGAATGGACATCATTTTTCATAGCCCAGTTAGACCAGTCATCAAAATCATGCTCAAAGTTAATCATTGAACATCTGCCAATAACATGAGACGGAAGCTTATTACTACCCGCTCTGTCACTGGCTCTGTTACCCGCACAGACAATCTTCCATCCTTTAGGTAACACATACTCGCCCAGTCTTCTTTCGTAGATCAACTGACCTACGATAGCCTGTACTGAGGGATGAGCTTGAGCATATTCATCAAAGAATAGTAGCCCATTGCCACCCACTGGCAGATTACCTAGAAAGGCTCTCTGCTGAGTATTGTTGTCATCTATGAATGGCAGTCCGCCAAGATCAACAGATTCATACAGAGACAATCTAAAATCAATGAATCCGTATTCATCTTTCTTAGGATTAATCTCATCTAAAGCTACCTTGCAGTCTCCCGCAAGATCACTCGCTAATTGCTTCACTACTGCCGATTTCCCGACACCAGTTCCGCCTAGTAAAAAAGGAACATTGTTCCCTTGCAAGACAGATAACATTATCTGTCTAGCTTTAGTTGGTTTTAAATTCATATTACCTCCAAAATTTAAAACAATTAATATTCTGCTTTCATGCTTTCGCAATCATCAGTCAAGATACACATCTTGATAGCAGAGGGGAGCATTGCTCCCCAAGCTTTTAACCTCCTTAAGCTATTAAAACACCCATAGTAAGACTAGGGGTAAGTACAAAATATTGCCTTAGAAGCGAAATAAGAAGCTTCAAATTTGACTTTTTACTCATTATCTCCTCCTCCTCGCTATTTCTAATGCTCCTAGAAAATAATTTTCCCATTCTTCTAAGCTATTAAAACACCCATAGTAAGACTAGGGGTAAGTACAAAATATTGCCTTAGAAGCGAAATAAGAAGCTTCAAATTTGACTTCTAACCTCCTATTACAAATATTATCGTTATGTAGATAGCCACTGGTACATTCAACAGGGCAAGATACAATTCAAGATTCTTAGCGATTTCTCGCTTGATCAAGTAAATCATTCTGTCCTCCACAATCTAAGGATTAAGTAGAAGTTATCCGAATCCACCTCTATCATTCTGCTTTGAAGCTTGACATAGATATCCTCATACCATCCAAGTTGTCTAGCAACACTATGAAATATATTTCTTTCACTTTCGCTTCTTAGTTGTATACTGTCTCCGACTTCCATACCCAGTATGATTTCTCTTACTTCCTCCTTAGTAAATCTGTTAATCGGTTTATTCATATCGTATGGAATATCCTCATAATGTTTTCCGTTCCATCTTTTAACAGAACCCATTTGCTTATGAGCAATATCACTTCTTACAAGAAGACCATTGATGATTTTACCTTTCATCATTTGAGAATAAGTTTTTGTAATCATTTCGACCTCCTAGCATTTCTCATCTTACCTATGTAGACAAACAAAGGAATGAAGATCAAACCTATTAGACATCCGAAAGCAGTACCAAAGGCTAAATCCCAAGAACCGCTACCAGCTCCTCCCATGAAGTCAGACACCGCATTACCGATACCAGCTCCAAATACTGTTCCTAAACCTTTCTGAAATTGTTTAGGCAAATACTTCTCTACCTCATAACCAGTCATAGCTCCTAAGATCATGACTGCATTATCAATTATTCCGAATATTACATATTCAATCATTTAACACCTCCAAAGTGTTGGTTACTGATTTCATGCTTTTGCAATCGTCAGAGGATAAACACATATCCTTATCAGACCACTTGGTGTTTCGTTTTCCGAGCATCGTGGTGTTGGTTTTCCACCAGTCTAAGCTGTACGTTACTGGATTATGACTGAGAGAGAGCCAGTAAACTCTCCCATGTTTTTTTTCGTTTCTTCTGTTCTATACATTTCCTCCATGTAGAAATAATAGCAAACACATCATCATTTGCAACACTTTGATACACACAATATTAGATAGCAGTATGTGAGCATTCCCAAGATACGATTAACCAGTTAATATTTGGAGTATGAAAGAGACCACCAAACTCACGATCAAACAACAAGCTTTCGTGGATGAAATCATCAAGCAAACACATCATCATTTGCAACACTTTGATACACATAATATTAGATAGCAGTCTGTGAGCATTCCCAAGATACGATTAACCAGTTAATATTTGGAGTATGAAAGAGACCACCAAACTCACGATCAAACAACAAGCTTTTGTCGATGAAATCATCAAGGGCAAGTTGGGTAGTTATAAAGAAGCTTATGCAAAGGTGTATGATGTCGAGCTAACTAAGACAGGTAAGATACCCAAATGGGTAGAAGTCGAAGCGAGTAAGCTTGTAGCTAACCCTAAGATAGCACTAAGCATACAAAAGGCTATGCAGAAGAAAGAGACTACAGTAATAGCTTCAAGTCTCCGAACAAAGAATTATGTTCTTGATAGGCTCTACAAGGAAAGTCAGCAGTCAGATAGCGATGCATCTAGGGTTAGAGCATTAGAGTTGTTAGGAAAGTCTGTCAGTCTATTTTCAGATGTAGTAGAAACAAAAGAGACAAGACCCAGTGAAGAGATAGAGCAAGAGCTGGAAGAAAGAATAGAGCAGTTATTGACTAAGCACTGAACACAACATCTTGTGTTTTTTTAATCACGATCCTAGCCCAGCAACCACAACATCTTGTGTTTGGCTAAAAAGACTACCACCCTATTAAAAAGAAGAATAACAACAACCCCCGACCCCCCTAGATCGAGCCTACTTGCACGACAATATATACATAGTGATTTACACAAACGATTATCAGTTTTAATAGACCTGGTTAAGTAATTGCATTTTGCAAGCAGTGTATATTGTACCCCCCTACCCCCTATTTCCAGAGAATGGGTTAAGGTACCCTATAAGCCTCTAAATTATTTTTACGTTTTATATTGCTTTTTTATGTGAAGTAGTACAATATTGTATAATCTGTAGATAGATATACCTAGAATATACCAAACAAAAAGTATGTACCTACTATTGTTAGGTACCTACTACAGGTACTACATAAGTTTTTAATTAGTTAATACTTATTAGGTATATACTACATATTATGAATACACAGGTATTGAGTAAATTACAAAGTTTATCCGCAGAAGATAAACAAGAGTTAGTTTCTTTGTTGAGAGAACTAGAGAACTCTAAGAATAGAGAAGCTTGTGAGGCTAAGTTTCTCAAGTTCGTTAACTCAATGTGGTCTGCTTTCATTCACGGAAAACATCATGAGATTATGGCTGAGGCTTTTGAAAGGGTGGTCAATGGTGATTTGAAAAGGTTGATCATTAATATGCCTCCCAGACACACGAAGTCGGAGTTCGCTTCCTATCTTTTACCTGCATGGTTTCTAGGAAGATATCCCGACAAGAAGATTATCCAGACAGCCCATACAGCAGAACTTGCTGTCGGTTTTGGTAGAAAGGTAAGAAATTTAGTCAACAGTAAAGATTTCAAAAACTTATTCCCAAATATAAGTCTGCAGGCTGACAGTAAGGCTGCTGGGCGTTGGAACACAAACAAAGGCGGAGAATACTTCGCTATCGGTGTAGGTGGTGCAGTAACTGGTAAAGGTGCTGATCTACTTATCATCGATGATCCACATTCTGAACAGGAAGGTGCTTCCTCAGATGTGAATGTATTTAATAAAACTTATGAGTGGTACACATCAGGACCACGACAGCGTTTACAACCTAAAGGTTCAATTGTAGTAGTGATGACAAGATGGCATCAGCGTGACCTCACTGGTCAGTTAGTTGATGCTAGTATTAAACGAGGCGGTGCCGACCAATGGGAAGTAATTGAGCTTCCAGCTATATTACCTTCAGGTAATCCTCTTTGGTCAGAATTTTGGAAGCTTGAAGAGTTAGAAGCTTTAAAAGCAGAACTACCAACTTCTAAATGGATGGCTCAGTATCAGCAAGACCCTACAGCTGAAGAAGGAGCCATTGTTAAAAGAGAGTGGTGGAAAGAATGGGAAGAACGAGAACCTCCTCAATGTGAATTTATAATTCAATCTTGGGATACCGCATTCTTAAAAACTCAAAGAGCTGACTACTCTGCCTGTACTACTTGGGGTGTCTTTTATAGAGAAGATGAAAGCAGTGGTTTAACTACACCCCAAATTATTTTGCTCGATGCACATAAAGAAAGATTAGAGTTTCCTGAATTAAAGAAACGTGCTTTAGAGAGTTACAAGTCATATAAGCCAGATGCTTTTATTATTGAGGCAAAAGCTGCTGGTATGCCATTAATATTTGAATTGAGGCAAATGGGTATTCCCGTACAAGAGTACACTCCTAGTAGAGGTAACGATAAGATATCAAGAGTTAATGCGGTATCTGATCTGTTTTCTTCAGGAGTTGTTTGGGCACCTCAGACAAGATGGGCAGAAGAAGTTATAGAAGAGTTTGCGTCTTTTCCAAATGCGGAACATGACGATTTAGTTGATAGCAGCACGCAAGCTTTGTTAAGATTTAGACAGGGTGGATTTGTACCTTTACGTTCTGATGAAGAAGATGAACCATTAGAACATAATAAAACAGCAGATTATTATTAGGAGATTTAATTGGCAATTGAAAGAACACCAGCTACACCAGTAGAAGGTTTAATAGAACAAGAACCGCAGACAGATGACATAAGTATTGCAATAGAGAATCCTGAATCAGTAGCAATTGAAACTGATGATGGTGGCATGATTATAGACTTTGACCCACAAGAAGATAAACCAGATGCTGAATTTGACAGCAATCTGGCAGAGATTCAGTAGCAATTGAAACTGATGATGGTGGCATGATTATAGACTTTGACCCACAAGAAGATAAACCAGATGCTGAATTTGACAGCAATCTGGCAGAGATTATTGATCAGCAAGATTTAGAGAAGATGGGTTCTGATTTAATATCTGCCTACAACATGGATAAAGATTCTCGTAAAGAGTGGGAAGAAACTTATACCAAAGGATTAGATCAGCTAGGTTTAAAGATAGAAGAAAGAACACAGCCTTGGAATGGAGCTTGTGGTGTGTTTCACCCAATGCTAAGTGAAGCAGTTATTAGATTTCAGTCGCAAGCAATATCAGAAATATTTCCAGCACAAGGACCAGTAAAGACAAAGATAGTTGGCAAGATGACCAGCGACAAAGAGAAACAATCTCAAAGAGTACAAGACTATATGAATTATCTTTTAACTCATGAGATGTCTGAATACAGAACAGAAACAGAAAAGCTATTGTTCTCTTTACCTCTAGCAGGTTCTGCTTTTAGAAAGGTTTACTATGACCCTAGTCTAGATAGACCAAGCGGAATCTTTGTACCATCAGAAGATGTAGTAGTTAACTATGGTGCTAGTGACTTAGAGACTTGTGAGAGAGCCACTCATGTAATGCGTAAATCTTTTAATGAGATACGTAAGATGCAAGTAAGTGGTTTCTATAGAGACATAGAATTACAAGACGCACCTAATAGTTTTTCAGATATAAGAGAAAAGTACGATGAGCTGAGTGGTGAAAGCGAACAAGATAAATTTGATCAAAGGCATACTCTATTAGAGATGCAAGTTAATTTAGATTTGCCAGGTTTTGAAGATGTTAAAGATGGCGAGCCTACAGGGATTCAGTTACCTTATGTTGTAACCTTAGATTTTCCTAGTGGCACGATTCTAAGCATTCGCAGAAACTATTACGAAGATGATCCACAAAAGAAAAGAAGATCACACTTTGTCCACTATCAGTATTTACCAGGCATAGGATTTTATGGTTTTGGTTTGATTCATATGATAGGTGGATTAGCAAAATCAGCTACAAGTTTATTAAGACAGTTAGTAGATGCAGGTACATTATCTAATCTTCCTGGTGGGTTAAAAGCCAGAGGTCTTAGAATCAAAGGTGATGATACCCCAATCATGCCAGGAGAGTTTAGGGATGTAGATGTTCCAGGTGGTGCTATTAGAGATAATATAACCTTCCTGCCCTATAAAGAACCTTCCCCAACTCTTTATCAGCTATTACAAAACATAGTGGAAGAGGGAAGAAGGTTTGCTAGTATTTCTGACATGAAGGTAAGTGACATGAATAGTCAGGCACCAGTTGGAACAACTCTAGCTTTATTAGAAAGAAACATGAAAGTGATGAGTGCAGTGCAAGCAAGACTACACGCATCTATGAAAAAAGAATTTGATATCTTGGTAAATATTATTCAAGACTTTGGTAATCCAAGTTATCCATATGACACAGGAGAAGAGGAACAAATTAAATCATCTGACTTTGATTCAAGGATAGATGTGATTCCAGTGTCTGATCCTAATGCTGCAACTATGGCACAAAGGATTATGCAGTATCAAGCTGCTATGCAATTAGCACAGGCTTCACCTGAAATGTACAATATGCAAGAACTGCATAGACAAATGTTAGAAGTATTAGGTATTCCTGATGTTGATAATATAATTCCTGAAGAAGGAGAAGTGATGCCAGTTGATCCTGTTAGTGCTGTACAGAACTTAATTAATAATATTCCTGTAAAAGCATTTGAGTTCCAAGATCACGATGCACATATACAAACTGTTGCAGCAGCACAAGACAATCCAGAGATTATGGGATTACTAGAACAGTCTCCTACAGGACCAGCGATTATGGCAGCAGCATCTTCATACGTTAATGATCATTTAACAATGAAGTTTAGAGATCAAGTACAAGAAGAACTTGGTATAGAGTTACCACCATTAGGTGAACCTTTACCAGCAGATGTAGAGAAACGTATATCTGATCTAGTTGCAGAAGCTGCAGGAAGAGTAACTGAAAAAGCTAGAATGCAAGCAGAACAGCAAAGAATAGCTGAACAACAACAAGACCCTCTTATCATGATGAAAGAAAGAGAAGTTGCAGCTAAAGAAGCTGAGGTGCAAAGAAAAGCTATGGGTGATCAAGCAAGATTTACTCTAGCTGCACAGAAGCAACAAGCTCAACAGGTTCTTGAACAAGAAAAAATTGAAGTTGAAAAAGATAAGCTATCAGTTGAAACACAAATAGCTGGTATGGAAGTAGGACAAAAAATTGCTAGCGATATGCTAGATGAAGAGAAAGAAAGCAAAAAGCAAGCAAAAGAAGATTTTAAATTAGGTCTTGACATGGCTAAGGATATAGTTAAAGATATCAATTAGTATGTCAAATGATATCAATGAGCAATCACTTTCTGAGTGGTTAAAGGTTAGAATCAGAGATGTCATGAACGAACACGCAGATCATGTTGCGACAGGTAGTATAAAAGATTACCCAGAGTACAAAAGAATCTGCGGCATAATAGAGGGCTTGGCTCTCGCAGAACGTGAGATGTTGGACTGGATAGAACAACATACACGGGAAATATAGGAACTCAACTCCTTAAGTTGTGCAAATATGAGTAAAGAAAAAGTAAAGAAACCTAAAAACTTTAAAGAGCCGAAGGTTGATGAAAAAGCTAAAAGTCAGTTACCTGACCCACAAGGCTGGAAAATTCTAGTAGCTATGCCACAAGCAGAAGAAAAAACTGATGGTGGTATTCTTAAAGCGAATCAAACAATTAAAGACGAAGAGGTAAGCAACATATGTGGATATGTTCTTAAGCTTGGTCCTGATTCTTATAAAGACGCAAATAGATTTACTAAGCCTTGGTGTAAAGTAGGTGATTGGGTAATATTTAGAGCTTATTCAGGTACTCGCATGAAAATGTATGGACAAGAGTTTCGTTTAATAAACGATGATACTGTGGAAGCAGTAGTTGAAGACCCAACAGGAGTAGTAAGAGCATGAGTGATCAACAAGTAGAAACCTCTATAGAAACTTCATATGAAGCAGATGCTGAAGGTAATATAAAACCTCAGTCAATGGAAGATAAATTTTTTGGTGTAAAAACACAAATTACAAAAGAAGATAGTAAAGATTCAGATGATCTTGCTGTTGAAGTAGTTAGTGATGTTCCTGAAGAAGACAGAAGGGCACCAAAACAAGAAACTAAAGATGAGCCTGTAGATAGTGATGTTATTGATAAAGAAATAGCAGACACTAGCAAAAGAGCAGGTGATCGTATTAATCAAATTAAATACGAGTATCACGAAGAACGCAGAGCAAAAGAAGCAGCTAAGAGAGAATCATCCGAAGCAGTCAATAGATTAAAAACTGTTATGGCTGAAAACCAAAGATTATCTCAATTAGTAAATACAGGTGGTCAAGCTCTTAATCAACACGCTGTAGCTAATGCTCAGTTTGCTAAAGTAAGTGCACAAGAAAAGTTTAAGAAAGCTTATGATGAGGGTGATGCAGATGCAATGGCATTAGCTCAAGAAGAATTATCTAAAGCAACATTAGCTGAACAACAAGCACCTGGATATGCTAGAGCAATGCAAGCACAAGCAGCACAAGCAGTACAAGCTCAACCGCAAATTCCAGAACCAGACCCAGCAATGAAAGCATGGGCAGGTAAGAATCCTTGGTTTATGGGTAGTGAACCTGTACACAGAGAGATGACATCTTTTGCAATGTATGTCGATCAAAAGTTGCAAGCAGAAGGTGTTGATCCAGTAGGACAAGCAGAACAATATTATGGCAAAGTAGACGAAGCCATGAAAGAACAATTTCCAAGTTTTTTTGGTGTACCTCAACAAGCGGAAGCTGGAGGAGAGGTACAGATAGAAGAAGAAAAACGACAACCATCGAATGTCGTAGCTCCCGCAACGAGGAACAGTGGAGCTAATAAGAATCCTCGCAATGTACGTTTGACGCAGACGCAAGTAAAACTAGCACGTTCACTTGGTATAACGCCTGCTCAATACGCAAAACAATTACTTAAGGAGACATAATGTCAGAAGAAGTTAAAATTAATCAAGAAGCTGTAGTAGACAATGTTGAAGCAGTGGAACCAGTGCGTACCCCTAGGGGTTCAGAAGACCGAGAGGTTCACCAACGTGTAGAAAGTTGGGAAAACCCCTCCAATTTACCAAGTCCTGATCCACAACCAGGCTGGGTTTTTAGATGGATACGAACAAGTTTATTAGGTAATACTGATAATCCTAATGTATCTAAAAAATTTAGAGAAGGTTGGCAACCATGCAGAGCAGAAGATCATCCAGAATTACATATTCATATGATGGACTACAAATCTGAGTGGGCGGAAAAAGGAAATTTAGAAATTGGTGGGCAGTTACTATGTAAGATGCCAAAAGAGAAAGCGGAAGCTAGAGATGCCTATTTTAAAAATGTGGCAAAAAATCAGATGGAATCTGTAGATAACGTATATTTTAAGGATCAAGATTCTAGAATGGCTACCAAACAAGTTTTTGAAAGAAAGTCTAAAACTACCTTTGGTAAAGATTCTTAGTCTTGTTAGATTAACAATTTTTATTTAACAGAAGGAGGAAGCTATGGCTTCATCAGCAGCTCCTATGGGAGCTAGACCTGTTGGATCATTAGTATCATGTGCATACAATGCAAAAATTAGTCATTATAAGATTAAGAATGCATACGGCACAGCCATATTTTATGGTGACTTTGTAAAGTGGGGGGATGACAATCCAAACACTACAATACAAAAAGATACTGGAACTACTGCTTGTACACCTATTGGTGTATTCTTAGGATGTTCTTATACTGACCCAACATCAGGTCAATTCGTAAATAACAATCAATTCCCAGCATCACTTGCTGCGGATGATATTGTTGCATATGTTGCTTCAGACCCATTTGTTGTAATGCAAATGCAATCAGACGAATCACTTAACCAAGATGATATTGGTAAGAATGTCGCTGTTGTGCAAACCGCAGGATCAACTTCAATAGGTGTGAGCAAAAACGCAGTAGACGGCAGTACAGCAGCTACTACTAATACACTACCTTTAAAGATTATTGACTTTGTCGATGGTCCAGATAGTGCAATTGGTGATAGTTACACTGACGTATTAGTGATGTTCAATGTTGGACATCAATATTTAAACACAACAGGTATAGGTTAATAGGAGAATATCATGGCAGCTATTTCAAGAGCTAACGAATTAAAACAACTCCTACCAGGACTTAATGCCCTGTTTGGAGATGAGTATAATAACTACGAGAATGAGCATGAAATGATTTATGAGAGTGAAAACTCAGACAGATCATTTGAAGAAGAACTAAAACTTTCAGGTTTTGGTGCTGCTCCAGTTAAAGATGAAGGTGCTTCAGTATCTTATGATGTTGCACAAGAATCTTTTGTAGCTCGTTATACACACGAAACTATTGCTTTAGGCTTTAGTATCACAGAAGAAGCTATGGAGGATAACCTCTATGTTTCACTATCTGCTAGATACACAAAAGCTTTAGCAAGAGCTATGGCTTACACAAAGCAAGTCAAATCAGCTTATCCGTTAAACAACGGCTTCAGTAATTCATTCCAGTCTGGAGATGGGGTAAACCTATTTACAGCAGATGGTGATGGTGTTACTGGAGGTGATGGACACCCATTGGTTAATGGCGGTAAGAACTCTAACAGACCATCCACAGGTGCTGACCTGAATGAAACATCTTTAGAAGATGGAGTAATTCAAATTGGTAAGTGGACGGATGAAAGAGGTCTTAAGATCGCAGCTAGACCAAAGAAACTTATTGTTCCATCTGATCTTCAGTTTGTTGCAACTCGCTTATTAGAGAGTGAATACAAGCCAAGTTCTGCTGATAACGATGTCAATGCAATCAGAAACAATGGTGTTATACCAGAAGGCTATGCAGTTAATCATTATTTAACTGATACTAATGCTTTCTTCTTAACAACAGATGTGCCTGATGGCATGAAGCATTTTGTTAGAGCACCTATGGTGACTAGCATGGACGGAGACTTTGATACTGGAAACGTAAGATACAAAGCTAGAGAAAGATATTCATTTGGAGTATCTGATCCGCTAGGTATCTGGGGTTCACCAGGTTCAAGCTAAAATTTGTAGGGGAGCTTTTGCTCCCCTCTTTTTATATCTAGGGATTTATTAATTTGTTTATCAACTGCCCTAGCAGACAAGCCAAGATGATAAACTTTTTCCGCAGGAGGAAATATGGCGAATACGACTTTTAATGGACCAGTAAGGTCCGAAGGAGGTTTTGAACAAATCTCCATAAACTCAAGTACAGGAGCAGTAACTACAAATTTAGATGTAGACAGCAGTGGTAATATAGTTACCTCTGGTTCCGTACTTCATTATGATAATATTGTTGACGTTACTGCAGCAACGTATAGTGTTACAGCAGCACAGTCTGGTTCTGTTTTTACTTTAAATAGAGCAGCAGGTATTGTGGTTACACTACCAACTGCAGCAGCAGGTCTACAATATACATTTATAGTAGGCACTACATTTACAGGTGCAGGACAAATAAACACACAAAATACGAGTGACTTATATTCAGGCTTTGCCCAGATATTTGATCCAGCAACAGCAGGTGATACAAACACTTTTATTCCTGATGCTAGTGATGACGATACTATTGATTTAGGTTCAGCAGCACAAGGTTGGGCAGTTGGTGGAATTATTCGACTAAAAGCAACAACAGCTGCAGTTTGGCATTGTGAAGCGTTTCTTCATGGTGATGGAACTTTAGCTACTCCATTTGAGTAAGGAGTAAATTATGGCTGATGCAGTAACTTCACAAACCATTATTGATGGTGAAAGAAACTGTGTTATGAAGTTTACCAATGTCAGTGATGGCACTGGCGAATCCGCAGTAGCTAAGGTAGATGTTTCTGCCTTAGCAGCTAACGCAGCAGGTGTATCCTGTTCAGAAGTTAGAGTAATGCGTATAAGCCATGCCATTGTTGGTATGTCTGTTCAAGTGTTTCTTAATGCTTCATCTAATGTTCTATTAATGGAACTAGCTGAAAGCAGTAATGGACACATGGATTTTAAAGACTTTGGTGGACTTCCAAATAATGCAGGAAGTGGTAAAGATGGAGATATCCTTTTTACCACTAAAGGTCATTCAAGCGGAGACACTTATTCTATTGTTTTAGAAATGGTTAAAGTGTATTCTGATTAAGGAGAGCAATATGAAATATTTTATTTCAGAAAATGGTAATTTCCCAGCACAATACTTTGTATTGGCAGAAGGAGATGATGGTATTCTAAGACCTGTTTTTGGTCCTGATCCTGATCTAGAGGATGCTCAACGTAAACACGCTGAGTTATCTGGTTCAGAGAAAAGAGCTAGAGACAGTAAAGGTCACTATAAAGCAGATGATCTATCTACTCCAGATATAAATGAAGCTTATGTTTCAGGGAAAGCTCCTGCTAAAAAGCGTGGAAGACCAAAAAAGAAAGGATAATAATTAACAAAGATACAGTGCTTAACCTTTAAGTTTTATTATTTATAGGTTAAGTTTCTGTTCTTTACAACAAAGATAAGGATAAATTATGAAATACGGAAACAAGAAAAAGAAAATGGCAGTAGGCGGTGTAGGCAAAGTAAAAAAAATGCGTGCAGGCGGACGTATTGGTACTCCAATTCGAGGGGGAAGTGACTATATGCCAAAACCTCCTAGATTAATAGGTAGACCAGTACCACGAAAACGACCAATTGGACCTAAAGTACCTATGAAAAAGGATGCTGAAGGTAGAAGAGGAATGGAAGGTGGCGGAGTTGTTTCTTTCCAAGATGACATTAAAAAAAGATTTGGGTAATTTAATAATTACGCATAATGTCTAGAGCCAAAAGAGAAAGACCTATACCTAAAACTACAAAAGGTAAAGGTGCTAACTACCGACCTACTAAGTCTGGTGCTGGTATGACTGCTAAAGGAGTGCGTGCATATCGCAAAGCAAATCCTGGATCAAAGTTAAAAACAGCAGTAACAGGCAAAGTAAAGAAAGGTAGTAAGGCTGCAAAACGCAGAAAGTCTTATTGTGCTAGGTCTTTAGGACAGCTGAAAAGAAGTTCAGCTAAAACTAGAAATGATCCTAACTCAAGAATAAGACAGGCTCGTAGAAGATGGAAATGTTAATTAGAGGTAAATATGGCAACAAGCGGTACAACAACATTTAATCTAGATTTATCAGATATCATGGAAGAAGCATATGAACTATGCGGTCTTACTATGCGTTCTGGTTATGATTATAGAACTGCAAGACGTGCTTTAAATCTTATATTTTTAGAATGGCAAAACAAAGGCTTAAACCTTTGGAAGATAGAACAAGCAACTCAAGCTTTAACTGCAGGCACTAGCAGCTATGCTGCAGAAACTTCTGCGTTAGAAATAGTTGATGCTTTTATACGAACAGATTCTGGAGATACTGATAAACAGTTTGATCAACAACTTACTAGAATATCTAGAACACAGTACAACCATCAAGCAAAGAAACTGTCTAAGTCAAAACCTACACAGTTTTATGCTGATAAAGGTACTGGTGGTATTAATATAGTTTTATGGTCAACACCTGATGATGCACAAACATATACTTTAGTTTATGACTACATAAAAAGAATTGAAGATGCAGGTAGTGTTGCAAGTAATAATGCAGATGTACCAGCAAGATATCTTCCATGCTTAACTTATGCACTAGCATATAATATAGCCTGTAAAGAACCTGAAGCTCAGAATAGAGTTAACATGATTAGGCAAAGATATATGGAGCTATGGGATGAAGTTTCTGATGCTGATAGAGAAAGAGCAGCAGTAAAGTTTGTACCTGGTGGAAGTGTTTATTAAAAATGTCTTATGCAGTAGGTTCAAAAGCACTAGGTATATGTGATAGATGTGGTTTTTCATATAAGCTTAATGAGCTTAAGTATGAAGTAGAAAACGAAACTAGAAATGGATTAAGAGTTTGTAGTAATTGTTTTGATCCAGATCAACCACAATATCAAGTAGGCAAACTAAATACCTCTGATTCACAAGCATTATTTAATGCAAGACCAGATAGCGGAGAAAAAGATTCAACTGTTTACTTTGGCTTTGATCCTGTTAATAGCAGTGGCATAGTCTTAAGAGGCAATATAGGAGATGTAAAAATTACAATAGGATGACATACTCAGAATTAAAAAGTTTAATACAAGATTATTTACAAAATACAGAAGCTACTTTTGTAGCAGACTTGCCTACAATAATTAAGCAAGCAGAAACAAGAATACTTAAAACAGTTAAGCTTCCTGTGTTTAGAAAAAATGTTACAGGAAATTTAACATCAGGTAATCAATATCTAGCAACACCAACAGATTTTCTAGATAACTTTTCTTTAAGTATTACAAACTCTAGTTCACAAGAGTTTCTTTTATTTAAAGATGTTAATTTTGTAAGAGAGGCTTATCCAAATGCTTCTACTACAGGAGTACCAAAGCATTATGCTTTGTTTGATAATACATCTTTTATTGTTGGACCAACACCAGGTTCTGGTTATACAGTAGAGTTACATTATTTCTATCAACCAGATTCACTAACAGCTGGTTCTGATTCAGGAACTACATGGTTGTCTACTAATGCTGAGAATGCATTGTTGTATGGATGCTTAGTAGAAGCTTACACCTACATGAAAGGAGAGCCTGATCTTATGGCAACCTACGAAAAAAGATATGATCAAGCTTTAGCTAGATTAAAAACTTTAGGAGAGGGTGATAATAAAGTAGATTCATATAGAGATGATAGTCAAAGAATAGGTAGAAGCTAATGTTAAATGCAGAAATAAAACCAGAAATAGGTACAGTTGATGTAAAGACAACACAGAATAAAGGTCTTAGTCCTGAATATTGGACTGAAAGAATAGTAGAGAGACTTATAGCAATAAGCGATAATGCTGATCCAATGGTGCAAGCACAAGCTAAAGCTTTTAAATCATCTATAGAAAATTTAATTTTACTTTATATAAAACAAGCTATATTAAGCGACAGAGCTACTGTAGCTGGTTTATTAGAGAAACAAGGTCATAAGGATATGGCTGATATTGTAAGGAGAATATAATGGCGATAACGCAAGCAATGTGCACATCTTTTAAACAAGAATTATTAGAAGCTGTACACAATTTTAAAAACTCAGGTGGCAGCACTTTTAATCTAGCACTTTATACAAGTTCAGCTAGTCTTGGTGCTTCTACAACTGCGTACACTACTTCTAACGAAGTATCTGGTACAAACTATACTGCTAAAGGAGCATCTCTAACTAGAGTTGATCCTTCTACATCAGGAACAACTGCACTTACAGATTTTGCAGATTTGACTTTTTCAAATGCTACTGTAACTGCAAGAGGAGCTATGATCTTTAATGATTCAGCTTCTGGTGATCCAGCTGTTTGTATTTTAGATTTCGGAGGAGATAAAACATCTACTGCTGGAGATTTTACAATTCAATTTCCTACAGCTGATGCTTCAAATGCTATTATTAGAATAGCGTAAAATGGCAAACGTAACAGGTTGGGGTCGAGGTACCTGGGGTCAATTAACCTTTGGCGAACCTATACCTGTTGAAGTTACTGGAGTTGTAGGAACAACTGCACTCGGTAGCGAAACAGTTTCTGCAGCAGCAGATGTAAGTGTAACTGGTGTATCAGCTACAAGTGCATTAGGCTCAGAAACAATAACAGCAGATGCTAATATTTCTGCGACAGGAATTGCTGGAACTTCTGCACTAGGAAGCGAAACAGTAGCAGCAGATGCTAATACATCTGCAACTGGTTTTGGTCTTACTTCTGCATTAGGTAATGCAATGACTATGGGAGCAGCTGTAACAGGAGTTACAGGCTCTGCCTCAGTAGGAACACTTGGTGATGAATCAGTTTCCGCAGCAGCTAATGTATCAGTTACAGGATTAGCAGGAACTTCTGCATTAGGAAGTATAAGTTTATCTACTAATAATGTTTTAGAAGTTACAGGATTTGATGCAACAAGTAGCTTAGGAAGTATAACTGTTGTAGCTAAAGCAGTTACTATTCCAACAGGAGTATTTGCTACTGGAGAAATAGAAGGAGTAAATGTTTGGGGATTAGTCGATGATTCACAAACACCTAGCTATTCAAGTATATCGACAACACAAACACCAAACTATAGTAATATAAATACATCTCAAGATGCTAACTATCAAGAGGTGGCGTAAAAAAGGATAATTTATGGCAACATATGTAAATGATTTAAGACTTAAAGAAATTGCAACAGGTGACGAAAGCGGTACCTGGGGTACTTCTACGAATACCAATTTAGAATTAATTGCAGAAGCTTTTAGTTATGGCACAGAAGCTATAACTACAAATGCTGATACTCACACAACAACAATAGCAGATGGATCAACTGATCCAGGTCGTTCATTGTATTTAAAATATACAGGTACACTTGATAGTGCTTGTACGATAACTATTGGACCAAACACTGTTTCTAAGGTTTGGCTAATAGAAAATGCTACATCAGGATCACAAAATATAATTATATCTCAAGGCTCAGGAGCTAATGTCACTATACCAGCAGGTCATGTAAAAGCTGTATATTCTGACGGAGCTGGCTCTGGTGCAGCTATGACAGATGCATTTACAGATTTAAATGTAGCAGGTGATTTTTTTGTTGGTGACGATTTAACTTTATTATCTGATGCCTCAGTATTAGGTTTTGGTACAGATACAGATACCACTCTTACACACGTTGCTGATACAGGTTTACTATTAAATAGCACAAGACAATTACAGTTTGGTGATTCAGGCACATACATACATCAATCAGCAGACGGAGTATTAGATTTAGTTTCTGATACTGAAATAGAAATAA